>VAPL010307013.1_pt1 | contig 15465 bp, 29 predicted proteins | sample 3395061 | NCBI WGS metagenome assembly VAPL01 (sample SAMN08290444, study PRJNA428436) | hydrothermal vent metagenome | isolation source: Deep-sea hydrothermal vent chimney 2 | place: Pacific Ocean: Juan De Fuca Ridge | depth 2182 m m | reverse complement strand
ACTAAAATGTCAAAGATGATAGCTGAATTCTTAGACCAGACTTTAAAGGCACGGTCAATACGTGACTCTAGCCCGATACCTGAAATCTGTGCTGATGAAACTACTGGATTTATGATTTCCTTTAGTTTACCGTAAGTTGATTTCACAATACCTACTGTCATTGATTTCTTTACTCCACCAAATACGTGTCCTGAAACATTCTTTGATGTTGAGTAGTGTTCTACTCCTAAGTAACGAAAACCTTGTTTGATACCGTTTTTCAAAGCGTCATCTGCTGTGTTGAATCCTTCTGAAGATGCTAGTAACTCTACAAGTGTAAAGTCTGCTTCTCTCCACTGGATGAATACACCGTTTCGTGCTGCCAATTCTGCTCCACCTGCTGTACGGATTGTTTCTTTAATTGTAGTGATTATTTTCTTGATGTTGCTTAGTGAAACTGTGATGTTTCCTGCTGATCCACCAATTGAAGCGTTATCGAAGTTAGTCCACTGTGCATGTTCTAGGAGCATCGCTGTCTCCATTCCTTCGTTAAGAACTGTTCCCATGTTGTCTCCAATTTCCATGAAGTCTGAGAATGTCTTTTGTGCTAGGTCTGCGTCATCAATGTGCTGTGCTGAATAAACGTAGTCTGTAATTGATACAGTGTCGTCTACTGTTGCTGTTGCTACTGATGTGTAACCTGTTCCTCTTGTTCCTGTTGACTGTGTTGCGTCTGTTAGGTAAGGGTTTTGTAGTACACCTTTATTTGTGTACTTTACTTTCAAAATCTCTTTCCATACCATAGGTGCGTTAAGACGCTCCTGTAGCTTTGTCTCTGTCTCTCTTGAATATACGATTGCCAAAATGTTATCAGTAAGATTATATCCTATAAAAGAACTTCTCCTACCGACTGATTAAAATTAAAATAATAATTTAATCAGATGGCTTGTGTTTACGAGTTGTAAAAGTTCCCACCCGTGTCTTCTCCTTTGAGTTTATAGTTTACAACGTCTGTACGCATATCTTTAGGCACTTCCTCGAATGGTTTTGAAGCCCAGTATTCTATACTGTTTACTGCTCCATTACCTGCTCGCTTGCCTTCTATTGTTGCGTCTGCTGTTGTTGCTAAGTCTCTCATTTCTTTTAGGTCTGCTTGGAAGTATTTACTGTCAAGAACTTGCTCTATTGTTCTGCCTGTGTCAGACATTACTTTTTGCACAAGTTCATTTTCCTTTTCTCCTTTTACTCCGTTAGCTACGAGAAATGCTTTCTGTCCGTAATCAAAGCCTTCTGATTTATCTGCTTTAGGTTTATCTTCAGTTACTACTGGCTCTGGTTTCTTTTGCCATTTACCATCTTCATCTCTGACTTTACCTTTAGCTTTTTGGAGCTGTTCATACAAAGATTGGTTTCTACTTTTCAATGTATCTACAGTTTCCTCTTCTTGTTCCTCTTGTTCTTCATCGCTTGGAGAGTCGATGTCCTCGATTATTTCATCTTCCATATTTTTTAGGAGGTTTGTTTACCTCAATGATTGTTTGTGAGTCAATCACTCTATTACTTATAATTATAGCACACTTTTGTACTTGTTGCTAATCTATTTACCACTTTCTGTTATATGGGTGGATAGACACCCAGATATTTATTAACTACAAGCCCCCGCCGCTACGATACCTGTCCAAGCTGAACCATTATAGAAGCAAAGCTCATTAGTGTCTGAATCTACATATATATCTCCTAAGATTGCCCCTGTTGGTGCAGTTGCTCTAGGCTCTATGTTCATTGTGTCTGTGATACTTAGTGTTCTGTATGGTGTTGTTGTACCTATACCCATATATCCAGAAGAATCTATTGCTACTCTGTCCACTCCACCTGTAGTAAATTGTATTGTATTCGCAGTATCGCTATACATACCCGTATCTTGGTCTCCTTGAAATGTATAAGTTGGGAGTGTTGCTGAACCTGAATCCCTTGCTAATCTAAACCCACCAGTTGACATACTTCTAAATTGACCACCCGACCAGTAGTATCTTGAACTCCCTGCAAAACTTACATTTAATATATTGTCAGTATTTTCATAAAACCCTGTATTCCCATCCCCAAATGCAAAAGTCGGTGCTGATTGATAAGACCCTGGTGTTACGTTCGCTAGATAGGCTTGTGATGCTGTGGCTGTGTAACCATCTGCTTCGTCATTAGGGCGGGTGAAGCCTCCAACTGCTATTTGTCCATCTGTTACTTCTTTCGTGGAATCTCCATTATCACTTACTGATACACCTAGTATTATAAGTATAAATGATAGTATTCCACCTATTATTGCTTTTTTCTTATTGTTCATATTAGTTGTTGTCGTATCCGATTGCTTTGACTGTTACAGAACCAGCTGACCTAGCTGTCATATCTGCATTTAGCCAACTAATTGCATCTACATTTAATAATAATGTTCTTACGTCATCTGTGCCTGTTAGGACGATGCCTGTGTCACCATTGATTTTAGCAGCGTCTTGGTAATCATTAACTGCTACATAATCCCAGTGGTTTGCTGTTGACTGAACTGCGGTGAAATCTGGTGCAGTTTCTGCAGCACTACCCTGAAACTGAGTTGTTGAGTTAGAGCTACTATCTGACGAAAATAGTATCACTATGTTTTTAACATCCCCAACATCCATTGTAGTTCCTGCCCCTATCGATGTTACTGCGTCTAATATTGTTATTACTTTTGTATTTAATCTCATGTTGTTTTGCTTATTCAGCTTCGTTAAAAGGTGATTTTGTTGGTTTCACCTTGCTTGTAATCTTCTCTAAGTCATTAAAGGCGTTCTCTAATGCGTTCATCCCTGCAAACTGTCCTCGTATGTGTTGCCCCAATAATTCATCTGGGATAGGGTTTTCTACTGCTAACCCTGCAAGTCTATACGCTCCATTTTGTAGAGGATTGTGCTTTTGACCTTTCTTTAATACTCCGTGGGTATAAAGCCCTTGAAGTAAAACTTTACGCACTGCCTCTACTAATACACTGTCAGAGTTAAACGCCTCTATTTTCTTTATCTCTTGGTCTGTTAAATAATCTTTTACCATAATTTTTATTGGTTAACTTGTAATGGTGCTTGTTGCTGTGGTTGTTGGTTGGGTTGCTGTGTCGGTTGTGGTGGTGCTGTCGTGATCTGTGTGAAGTCGATTGGAGAAAATCCACTCTCCTCAATCAATTCATTGTATAGCTTAGAGATTCCAGGGACTTGTGATATTGCTTGAGGGTTTGCAAGTATGTTTGCAATAAGATTTGACATCTTATCAGCATTTTGTGCCATCTGACGTTGCTTACCTTTAATGTTAATGAATACTCTTGTAGGAATGTCTTTAAACTCTCCCTTTAATGTTTCAAAGAAGCCTCGCTCCTTGTGTTGTTTGGATAGTGTCTCTGCAAACTGCTCTTTCATTGCCACCTTTTCTTCCTCTGACACTTCTCCACCATCTATCACTACCTCATTTATTTGTCTTTCTACAAGGTTATCTGACATTTGACCGACCACTTCTTGTAACTCATCAAGCGTTAGAACCTCTGAGAACTTCTTACCTGAGTCAATCTCTTTCACTAGATACTTCATTATCATGTTTGGGTATAGAACATCTGCAAAGAATGTAGCAACCTTGCCCTGTCTGTACTCGTGGAAGCCTTGTCCTTGCTGTACTACTAGGTTCTGTAGTTTGAATGGTGTGCCTGATGTTGGATTTTCTCCTAGTTGTGCCTCGTTTGCAGAGCCTAGAATACGAGCATCGTCTTTCATCTTCTGTTGGTGTGCTTGGAACGCTGGTAGGTTCTGTATTGTGCCATCTAGTTTAGTTATTGGTCTTCCTTGTTCGTGTCCTAGAATTGTGTTCGGTGGTAGGTCTGATAGTTTCTGATTCTTGTACTCATCGCTATCTGTTTGAAATACTGTAAGTGCTGCGTCGAGTAATTGTTTAATCTTAATGCCTGAGTAGTTGTTCCACATCTGTGGCTCAAATAGTGTCTCTACGATACTTCTACCGCAAGCTCTACCTTTAGAGCGTACACGGTCAATTTTGAGCTGTTTAAAGCTATCTGTGAGGGGTCTATCTTTTCCATCAAATAGAGTGATGCCTTGTTTTTGACCATCTTTATTATTGTAGTAGCAAACATAGAAGGCTTGATTGCTGTATTTACCAACCTTCCCACCCTCTCTCCAGTTGTCTGGTAGGTTTCCTCTTAATTCATATACTAGAATGTTCTTGCTTGGTGTCTTTACTGTCTGGTCGTTTGCAGTAGATATTTTCTTTTCTGCTTTGGACATAGCGATTGCTATATCAATCTTCTCTTCATCCCACTTGCCTTTCATTGCTGTAAGCTCTGAGATTGTGAAGTTGTGTTCTATACAAAGTGGACCTGCTAGTGCATCTGTTTGATCACAGAACGCAATAGTCTTTAAGTCTACTACCTCTGGGCGTGTTTTGTTTACATCTTTTACTATTACAAGGTCGTATATAACAGAGCTTTCCACTACATCATCTATGAATGTATCAAGCTCGTTCTTCCTAGCCCACTGTGGGTGGAGTTTCTTTATTACAAATGATTTGTAGCTTTGTGATATATCATCTACATAAGGGACTATGTCTTTTACGTCAAAGCCCTCGGAGCGAAAAGCTACGTTCACAATAGGGGTTACTATGTCATCGTAAGGTCTTAGCCCGTCATTCTTGCCTTTGTTAAACCAGCCATTTGCCACGTTCGTACATTTCTCAATGTGGTCTGCCATGTTCCATGATTTTGTTCTCGTTAGTGGTACTTGGTCTACACGCCATCTAGCTTTCTCTGTTTGTATGTATGAGAATACATCTATATCTGATTCCATATTATTTTATTGTTAGGTTCATAACAAATACATCTAAGTATTGTTCATTGATAAATAATTGTCTTGCTTCATGTAATGGGAGTTTTCTTTCACGAATGTCGCTCCCTCTTTTAAAGGTAACGTACATTTCAGTCAGCATCGTTTCTGGTTTAACAGACAAAATAGCATCCTTGACATCATCTTCTGTCTTAGGTCGCTTCTCGTATTTCTCTCCGTTAAAATTTAGTATTAGTTTCATGCTTAATATCTATTATACCATATATTTATAAAAAAGTATTATTCTGCTGGGTTAGTTTCGCTTTCATTCATATTTATTCTGTTAAAAACTTGCCTTAACACTTTTGTAGAGTTCCTCTCACCTCCAGCGTCTGCCATAAGCTCAAAGTACATCCTCATAAGGAATGTATCACCTATGTCTGGGCTTCTACCTATTGCCTCCTTAATCTCATCCTTTGGGATTATGCGTAGCTTGCCATCCTTATCAATATCTTTCTGTTTCAACATAGCCAACAAGTCTTCTGAAATCTCATCATTCAAATTAGACACAGTACCAGTTATTGACATAACATGCCTGTCTATTACATCTGCTAATTTAAATGCACATTGAGCTTTCAAGTTAGCGAAGTTTGATACTGGTCTATTGCCATACATTTCACGAGTTGGTATCACTTGTCCTCGTACAACTGCTTTAGTGTTGATTGGTGATGAGTTAGCTATAAACCCTACAACGCCTTTCAAGTGGTCTACAATGCCACCTCCCACACCATCCTCATCAACAACAACGTGGCTTCTTGGTATTTTCTCATCTCTAATGAAATCAATTATATCCTGCTCCGTCTTATCTGTCCCTTGTTTACTACGAAGTTCTATCTTATAGCTGTCTAGTCCCTCAAAGAAATTGAAGACAGTCTTATCTCTGCCATATCTAGCAACGTCAACAATAAGATACTTCTCATCTTTCTTGACTATGGTATTAGTAAACAAATCTTGAACACTTACATAGTTAGTTAGAGAGTTTATATCATCATCATATTCCCAGTTGCCATCTTTAAGCCTAGCTTTATTGGTTAGGTTTTTAATGGATTCTAGCTGTTCCCCATAAGACTCTGCTGTGTAGGGGTTGTCTGAGTATAGTGTCTGAACAAAAGCATAGCCTTCTTCTAGCTCATTATTCTTCCACGGCTTATAAAATAACCTATAGAGCCAGTTCCTAGATGGATTGAAGGTTAGTAGAAACTTTGGTCTTATCTCTATCTCTTTCCCTTTGATAGTGAATAGATTATGTCTACCTATACGGGATTTTAGTATATCAAAAGCGTCAAAGTGCCATTCCCCTGCTTCTTCACCTACTCCACCTGTGTACTCTAGTGAGCCAAAGCGTTCGTAGTCTGTGTCTGTTGGCTTGTATGCTACGTCTAGTAAGTCTATCGTTGAGCCGTTAGTAAACTTAATAACATTGTATTTACCATCAAGTGCCCAATCTTCTTGTGGGATGTTGTGGTGTTTGCATACCTTGCCCCACGTTACAAAGGTTGAGTTCATTAACCTTTTTAACTCATTACGGGCTAAGAACCAACGTGAACCAGGGTACATGTAGCAGTTAGTTAGTAGCCATTCACAAGCGAGCCAGCTCTTTCCCCCACCAGCTCCTCCTCCAAAGCCTATGAACTTATCTAGGCTACTGTTATCTAGTAGCTCCCATGCTTGATTCTGCTTAATCGTTGGCTTTATCGTTGGTGTCATTTGGTTTTATAAAGTTAAAGCCTGTGATAGGTTCTCCTTTAGATGTTACATCTATCTCTTGCTTATCGCCATACTTCTTAGGCATTATCTTGGATAGATACCATTTCCTTGTGTCTACTCGTAGTCTTCCTTTGTTAGTTTCTGCTGGGTCTACGCTATCTGCTATTTCAGTTAGTTCATCAGCCATATTCTCAGTTCTAATATTGACAGCTTTCTCGTATTTGTCAAAAAACTCTTTCTTTTCTTTGTCTAGTAACCAGTTGTGTATAGTAGCTCTAGTAGGCATATCTTCCATCTCACCTATCTTCTTTAAGCTCTTACCTTCAATAATATAAGAACAGATTTGCTCTCCTACTTTCTCTGAATATTTAGTTGGTCTTCCTATCTTTGTCATAGTTGTTTCTTAGTTATAGCTACCTTAGCTTCTTCCTCTGTAATTATGCTTCCGTATAATGCACTACTTAAATCTTTAGATATTTGTTTAAGTAAGGATCGTCTCATGTTTCTACTATAATTGTCTACTGCGTATTTGTATTGATTCCTGTACGCCTCTAGTTCTTGGTCTGTTCTGAACTCCTTATCTACGAAGTATCTATCCCACCATTTATCAGGATTATCTCCCTGCTGTGCTGTGTGGGTTTCCTCATGTTTCATTAGAGCTTCATCTATTATACCCTTATTAGGATTGTATAAAGTATCTCCGTAAGTAAATACTACACATCTGTGTCCTCTTACAAATGGGAAAACCTCGTATATCTTATCTATGTTTGGTGGATATTCATGTTTTATCTTCATAGTTATTTAATCAATTAAATTCATCCACGGCTCATAAAATATACTCATAAATATCTGTAGTGGGACGAATATTAGTCCTAGTAGTATGAATAGTGTCCATTTAATTAGTGTCATTATCCCTTGCATTTAGTTGGGTTTTCCACACACCACTCATTCCATATCTCTTCTTGTGTTGTATCAACTACTTGCTCTACTTTAGGGGTTATAGGGTTAGTGTTAGTAGCGAAGAATGCTACTGCTACTCCTATTAGGATTACTGTTATTAGTAAAGTTATTAGTGTTTTCATAGTTTTAATCTGCTGGTAAGGCAGGGCAGTCATAAATGCTTTTAATCTCTATTGGCTCTTCCTTTGTATTACACTCTACATAGCTTGTGTTGGTGGTCTGTAGTCTTCTTTCTTCGTAGTCGTTAGTTACCTTTAGGATGTTTAGTATGTAAAATAGTATTGCGAGGATTACTAGAGCATATATTGTATTTAGTGTTTTTTGCATAACAAGCTCAAATGGCGTCAGGAGAGAGAGTGAACAAAATTATCTTGGGTTTAGTTATTTTATGAAATTGTATTGAGGTTGAAAGAGCTTTCCGTGGATGTATTGCTTTAATGCAAAGTTGTCCTGACGCCGTTGGAACTAATTAACTACTTACATTATAGCATATTTTTAACTCTTTTACAACACGCCACTTGTGCAGAAACCATACAATCAGTCCCTAATATCGTTGACCTTTTATTCTTGTTCTCTTCATTTGAAGAACGAGGCTAGTAAATATAAATTAACAGGATTGTTCAGTATCTGCACGAGGGGAATGTTATTGGTGTTCGTAAGCCATTCTCACTTCTATTGGTACATTTGTTCTATTTACACTCTTGTATTTATTTAACCATTTAAGTTTTGATATATTGCCTACAGGTAAATTATACACTTTTCTGTATGCACCTACCATGTGGATAAAGGGGTTGCTGTTAATAAATACAACATCGCTTTTATCTCTCCCCCCCATTGAGTATAGCCATAGTAGTTCTTGTAGTGTTAGTTTTCTATTCATATTATTTTAAAACTTAACCTCTCCTGTTGATTCTTCTCTAAATAATTCTTTTAATCTATCAAGCATTTCTTTTTTACAAGATTCACAAACGCATCCAAAACTACTTCCTCTTACACATATTTCTGGGTTATTAAATTCTACTCCTGTTATTTCACTTTTCATATTATTTAAAATGCTGTTACTTCGCTATTAATATTGTCTGGATATTCAAGCTCCTTATGCTCAACATTCTTAGCCTTAGCCCTCTTATAAAGCTCTGGTAATGCAAGCATCATTTCCTTACAAGTATCATCATAGCTGTCTTTCATATCTCTTGGGTCGTCTTGTGCGTCACTCCATAGCTTGTTGTGTAGGTCAAAGATTAGCTTGCTATTACTTCGGCTGTCTTTTGCCTTGATGTGGAGCTCTCCTAGTTCTTCTCGTATTTCTGATGTTATAGGGACGAATTTGTAGTATAGATTATGTGTGCCGTTGTTGTTATCGCTTTCTGTGATAGTAGTTACTTCTCCTTTAGAAAGGACTTCGTAGCCGTGTCCTATTTTTAGGGGTTCTGGGATACTGGCTTTTCCTGTAAATTTTATAATGTGTTCTCCTTGTGTGTTTGGTTCTTTCATATTAGTTTTCTTTCAGGGTAGGAGGAGTTGAACCTCCGCCGCAGGTATCCAAGACCTGAATGCTACCGTAACACTTTACCCTGTATTATCGGAGTTCCCTCCGATTTATTAGTTACCCTTAACGTTAATAATCTGCTTTAGTGTATGTTTTACTTCTACTAATTCTTTACTATTCTGTATTACCTCATCAATATCTTTATAAGCACTAGGTATTTCGTCAATGAACTCTTTTGAGTGTTTTACTGTAACCCCATTTAACTCTCTCTCAAAATCATCCATTGTAAATCTTCTTCTTGCTTCTGTTCTTGAGAATCTACGACCTGCTCCGTGAGGTGCTGAAGCAAAACTCATTTTGTTTTCTAGTCCTGAAACAATATAACTGTTAGTACCCATAGACCCTGGGATTACACCTAACTGTCCTTGTTTCATCTGTATTGCTCCTTTTCTAGTAAGCCACACGTTCTGCCCAAAGTGATTTTCTCTCTGTGTGAAATTGTGGTGACAATTTATTCTTTCAGTTTCTATTTCTTTTTCGTGTCCTCCTTCTCCGTAAAAAGTATAAGATAATTCTGTCATTACCCTATCCATCATCTCTTCTCTGCTTAAAAGTGCAAACTCTTGAGCCCAGTGTAGGTCATAAATATAGTCATCAAAACCTTTTATACTTTCTGGTAAGTATGCTAAATCCTTATCTTTTAACTCAATAAACATATCCTCCATCAGTTTTTGAGCAATTTTTATATGCTTTTGTGCTATCTGATTTCCTATACCTCTTGAGCCTGAATGTAGAACAACCCATACATCCTCATTCTCATCAAGACAGATTTCAATGAAGTGATTCCCTGAACCAAGAGAACCGAGCTGTGTCTCCCATCCGTTTCTAGTTAAATCTTTATAATAGTCCTTTTCTGTTTCTTGTAATTTTTTGACTCTATCTTTTGCAGTAATTGACACTTCTTTATTATAAGACCCAGCAGACAATGGTATTCTTCGCTCTATTCCACTTCTAACTTTTTCTAAGTCGTCTGGTAATTGACTTGCTGTGAATTTTGTTTTGACTGCAATCATTCCACACCCAATATCTACTCCAACTGCCGCAGGGATTATAGCCCCTTTAGTTGCAATCACACTTCCAACCGTTGCACCTTTCCCCAAATGGCAATCTGGCATTACTGCTAGGTGTTTAAATAAGAACGGCATCTCTGAAATATTGTGCAGTTGTTCTTTTGCTTTATCTTCTATTGTTTCTGGGTCTAAGAACGTTATTATTTTATCGTTTAGTTTTTTCATGATTATTTTATTGTTATTTCCACATCGTCCCTCTCCCCTTTCTCACTATAAATATGTGTACCTTTTACATATTTAGGGCTGTCGTCTTTTAATGTTCCGTTTTTTATCAATGCGTCTTCAATCATCTTTACCATAGCCGAGCAGTTTGTGGAGTCTAGGGGGCGTGATTTGAAAGTGAATCTATATGTTATCTCTACTGGGTATTTATCTATTTTGTATTTTTTGTCTATGAAGTAGTTGTAGTATAGGTTATTTACTTCGTGCTTTTTTCTCCAATATAACCTGTAGTAAGGATTGGTGCTGATTTTGAGAGGGAGTGTTACTTTTAGTGTTATCATTCTTCACTTCCCCTTAATCTAATAAATTCTTGCTCTGTGAGTTCTTCGTCAAATTCTATCTTGTCGTGACATTTTACACATAAACTCAACCATTGTTTATAGTCTGCTAGTAATTCTTCATCACCTTTGTACCATGCTCTTTTGTGGCGGTGTGCTGGGGCTAAGTACATTGTGTGCAAACAGTCAGGAAACCCAATCTCACAGTAATCTAAGCACTTCTCTTCGGCGATCTCAGCTATCTTCTTGCGTGAGTTTATGTTTGCCTGTCCTACTGTGCCTACTTTTCTCATAGCAGTGCGTTTCATGGGTTTGCTTGGTTTTTGTTTAAAGCCAGTTCTCTTCATCTCTTTATGTTACTTAGATTGGTAAGTGGTGGGGGGTTATTAATGACTATATGGATAACATTCTCTACACCATTCAAGGCTATTCTTTGTGTTGGAGAGTGTTCTTCATTTTAAAATGGTATGTTTTCTTCATCTCCAACATCTACAGTTGGTATATCTTCTTTTGGTGCTTGTTGTGCTTCTTTTGGTTTATCTTCAAATACCCCGAATTTAGTATCTGGGAACATCCCCAATTCTAATATATATCCCTCTGGCTTTTCACTCGTAGCCTCAAACTTTACTAATGTTCCTACTCTATTCCAAGCTGTTTTTTCTTCTCCGTCTTTTGTGTACTTCTTAGGTACTGATATATTAAATCTTTTCATATTAGTTTTTTAATGAATTAATGTGTGTTGTTAAATCCCAAACTCTTTTACCTTCACTGTCTACAACGTATGGGTATGTTGTAGATGTTTTTACTGCACTTGCTTTTACATAATGAACTTTCATATTGTAAAGGAAGCGACCAATACCCCACTTTACCCCTGCTCTCTTGAAACCATCTGATACCTCGCCTTTTTCTTTTTCAATGTTACTCTCTGAACCAGTATCCCATTTCCATATCCATTCTCCACCACAATTTATCCCTATCCCAGCAAATAGTTTACCATCCATTGTTTTGAAATCTGACTGCCAGTTTTCCTCTCCAACAACTTCATCAAGTAAATCCATTACATTTCTTGCATCTATATAGGCGATAATTGACGCACTAGGTTTGTTCTTTAAAAAACTTTGAACTCGCCATTTGTGGGGTATTTCTTTTTTAAGTTCTTTAAGATTCATATTATTATTACTAATTACTTTTAAACTTTTCTTTCTTTTACTCTCGGCTTTGAAATTGAGATAAATTCTCGCTCTTCGTAATTGAATCCTTTTGGTACTTCGTCTGTGTCTTTGAGTTTCTGCTTTACTATCGTTTTATTTATACTTACGGCTCGGTTATCTATTGCCCATTTTAAAGCCATTGCTTCCGATGTTACTATGAGTGATTTTCCTTTCTTAATTGCGTAAGATTCCCCTGATTCTACTTTTACTGATGATAGCCCTATCTCGTGAAGTTCTTGTATGAGTTCAGCTTGTTTCTTTTCTTTCTCTTCCTTTAGGGGTTTTAACATCTCCTCAAATTTTTCTTTTATTTTTGCTTCTTCTTGTCTAAGTTTAGATAATTCTTCTGCTGTTTTTATAAATGTGTTTTCCATATTTTTCATGTTATTTGATATATTAAGTGAGTGTGGGGTTAGTCTATTTTAATTTCTTCGTTTACATTCCTATTTAATTGTAGAAAAGCGTCTGTAATAGCAGAACCTAGTTTCCAGTGTGGGTATCTCTCTGGTAAGTCTTTTTCTAAATCTTTCCATTCACCCATATTCATCGTAATAGAAAGAGTAACCTCAATATCGTTTATGTTTTCTATTTCTCCTTGTATTTTCATATTATTATTTTTTAACCTCTATTACTTTCTTACACACCTCACACTTTCCTATAAGTATCATGTCTGTGTAGTGGTCTTCGTTGTGGCATAGGTGTGGGGTTTCTACTCTTACTCCTTGTAGTGGGTTTTGTGTTTTCATGTTAGTTATTTTATATTTAACTGACGGAGTTACATCTACCCCATCTTTCACATTTCTAATTTCAACCCTGTATTCAAATAATGGTTCAGTATATTCTTTCATCGTAATATCTTTATAAACCTTAAGCCATATTGATTGATAATAATTTTTGTTTTTCTTACTCATATTATTTCCCCTCAATTATTTTAATATTATTTCGATACTCCCCTGTTGTGAATATCCACCCTTTCTTCGCTAACTGTTTTGTTATTCCCCAAGCTCTTACACGGGATACATTTTCATTAAGGGCTATGTCAGCATTTGAGGGTGTACGACCTGAATCAACCTCAAATCCTAATATAAAGTCCCATACTCTCTGCTCTTGGGGTGATAAATCTGTTCTCTTTCTTTTCATATTGTTATTATATACTATATTGCTAATGTTATCAAGTGGATAACCTCTTAAAATATCCATGTGATTAGCTTGTAAAGTGCGAAGATGATTATGGATAGGATTGTTAGTGTGGCGATCGTGGGTAGTAGTAATATGTCTCCTGTCTTCATCATCTCTTCTTGTAAGTCTTTGTGTTCTTGGGGTGTCATAGTTCTTTTAGTTTATTAATAACATCTTTTAATTTCACTAATTCTTTCTCTTCCCAGTCTTTATCAAAAATATTACTTTTATGCAATATTAGTTTAGGGTAAATTTCCTTTACTTCTTTTAGGATCTCATCCCTCTGGCGTGTTAAGGCTTGCTCAATTCTTTGTAAAATTACTTCTTCCTTTGAAGCTTCTATTGCCCCAAATACTTTTTTGAATACTTTTTTTTCTTCTGGTTTCATTAATTGTGGTTCTTTAAAATGACAAGCACAGCATTTGTAGCTTATCTCGTGTGGGTCACATTGGCAGGTTTTTTCTATTATATCTTTCATAGTGTTATTAGTTAAGGTTAAATAACAAACCAGTTATTATGCTTTGTATCATCGTAATCTTTTTCTGATTCAATAAAATCAATAAATTCTTTTGGTACTAATGGGAATATCTTTGCAATAAAATCTATCTCCATTTCTTCACCATCCTCAAGTATTTTTTCTGTGTAACTACCGTTATTTTCTATACACTTTTTAAACATTTCTTCTTTAGTAAGTTTGCTATTTTCAAAAGTAACTACTCCGTAATCCCAACCACTTGACACTACTAATATTTTTGTTTCATTCATATTTTTATATATTTACCCTATCCAGCTTATAAAAAAACAATCACTCCCCCTCCTGCATCGCTTGGTCTACTAGGTCACATTCTCTAGCATCTGCTTTTGATTCCATTAGTTCTAAGTCTTCTTCGAGTGTGTGGTTGTCGGTTAAATAAAATTCTTGTAGTACCTCCTCAGTGCTGTGGTTAATAATTTCTATTTTATTAAAATCTCCAAAATTATGTATAAAATCTGTGTGTAAAAATCCTTTGATTTTAATACTAGCTTCGTTACTTTCTATCTCATACACAGGGTCATAAGCTTGAACAAGTTCACTGTTTTTTCTTAAAACAAGTTGCCTTGGTGGTTTACTACCATCTACATGGATAGGGAACTCTATTGAATCAATAAATTTTTGTAGTTTCTCTCTCATAGTATTATAGTGTGGTTAAGTATGAAGTATCTGTTAAATCAAGATAATCTGAGTGATATCCTTTTGTTTTTTCTTTAAACTCACTAGAGTGTTCCGCAGAAAATGTTTTTAACTCAATATGGTTATCAAATAACTTTGAAAATATAGGTACACTCCCATATTCATCACTTTTATATGCTATAAATATCCAAATACGTTTCTCTTTTTCTTCTTTGATTGTCATACTTCTTTCTCTATATAATGAATAATATCTTTTAATAACCTAAGAACGTATCTTAGTGTGTGGTTGCCTTTGTTTTATTATAGTTTTACTAGCTTCATATTCTGTTTCTGTTAATATATATGTGTATGGTTTGCATCCATTTGTTTCCACTGATACTCGTATTTTACAAGCTCCGAAACTACATTGACACCATTCCTCATTACCTTGTGAAAGAAACCTAGCGACATGTTTACTATTCACACAATTTCTATCAACGATTTTTATTTCTTCTTTCATAATTACAATGGGTACTTAATTCTGTATTTCTTATATGTGTTTTTCCACCGAAAGTCATAGTTGCCATTTTTCGTTTCCTTAATCATAAAATCAATACACCAGTAGGGGTCTTCGGTAGTTTCCTTACTAATTCCAGGGTTATCAGGTTCGTGGATTTGACAAAGTCCTCGGCTTTTCTCCAGTTCCCCTTTAACAATTCCACGCTTGGGGTCTGAGAATGTGTACCTTGCTGTGCTTTTAACTTTAGGATTCCACGAGTAACCAGATTCTACGTCTATAGCAAATATTATCCACCTTTCACTTACTCCGTTTGCTTTGGCTTGTTTTCGTGCGTATGCTTGATATTTAGCCTTTTCGTCCACTTCCTCCACTTCTTCTTTTACTATCGGTGTTGGGGCGTTTTGGGCTTCCTGTGGTGCTTTCTCGTATAGAACTGGCATAGCAAGTGCTTGGTATTGAGCTACTGCTACTGACCAGGGCATTATGAGCATGAATCCGATAACGAAGCGTGTCATGAACAAGTTCTCGTAACTTCTATATCTACCTGTTTTTTTGTGTCTTAATTTATTCATATTACTTATTAATTACCTATCCCCCTCCGTTGCACCTGACATATCAGCTTCTTCAAAGTCTATACAGTCAACACAGTCTACTTCTTCTATTTCGTCAAATTCTCCTTCTGTTACTTTTTGTGTGTCGTTACAGGTTGGGCAAGTTTGGTTAGACATATAAGTTT
>VAPL010247484.1_pt1 | contig 15471 bp, 7 predicted proteins | sample 3395061 | NCBI WGS metagenome assembly VAPL01 (sample SAMN08290444, study PRJNA428436) | hydrothermal vent metagenome | isolation source: Deep-sea hydrothermal vent chimney 2 | place: Pacific Ocean: Juan De Fuca Ridge | depth 2182 m m | reverse complement strand
TTCGCCGCCCTCGGAATTTTCCCCGGGGTTATCGTTTGCGGGGTCCGACGGTTCCGCCGGAACCTCTATTTCCGGCGCTTCATCGTCCGTACTTTCCGCCGCGCCTTCTTCGGAAATTTCGGCGGCCTTGTATTCTTCAAGCAGCGCCTGGCGGTCTTCGATGGGGATCTGATAGTAATCGGGATGGATTTCGCCAAAGGCCAGGAAGCCGTGCCGGTTGCCGCCGTAATCGACGAATGCCGCCTGCAACGATGGCTCTACACGGACAACCTTGGCAAGATAGATATTGCCTTTGATCTGTTTCCTGGCCGAAGATTCAACATCGAAGTCTTCGAGCCTGTTTCCATTCATCACCACGACCCGGGTTTCCTCCGGATGGGTGGCGTCGATTAACATTTTTTTGATAGACATTAACTTCGTAGCTCCAATACGCCGGGCCGGCCGCAGGTTCGATGTTGCGGCATGGGTCGACGCGTGTTTGCGATGGGCCGGCGGCGCTCACTAACAAGCCCACGTCCGCTAGTTGGGACGGATGGGTTCCTGTCATATTCCGAGCTGCTCTATCCGGCATAAAAAAACCTAACTAAATCAGGGTCGTGCGACCGGTCCTGCGCCCGCGTAGGGGCGAACTGTCCAATCGACTGCATTGACTGTACACTCATTGCTGATCGTACATCTTCGAGTCGTTAACATAACGGTAGGTTTTTAGTTCGACAATCATCTTATTGACATTCATTGAATTTATTAAGAGCGCCAAAGGTGCTCTATCGGCTATTAGGACTGCGATGAGGGCGTATTTTCACGATTTTGTGATCGGTGTCAGGTTGCGTGATCTGGTCGGTCAAATTGCATTTATTATCTTTCTGGCGGCTTTTTCGGGCCCGGCTTTTTCGGTCGAGGCCATTGTGACCGATGTTCGAGTCGGCGAACGGGCCGGGGCTACCCGTCTGGTTTTTGATTTGGACCGCCGGATAAAATTCAAGATATTTGCCTTGTCCAATCCCCACAGGGTGGTCATTGATTTGCCCGAAGTGGGCTGGCGATTGCCGACCAAACCGTTGCCGGTCGATATCGGAATTTTGCGCAGACTGCGTTACGGATTATTTAAGCCGGGCGTATCGCGGATCGTTCTGGATGTTAAATCGGCGCCGTCGATCATGCGCAGTTTTCTTTTAAATCCCGTGGAAAACGGCAGCTACCGGCTGGTTGTCGATTTGACCGCTGGGAATACCGGCGTTATCGCGAAAGATGGCGCCGGGGTAATAAAATCGGCCTTGCCGGCAACGCCCAAAACGCCGCAAGCGGCGCCAAAAATTCCCGGCAAGCGGATCGTCGTTATTGATCCCGGCCATGGCGGCGTCGATCCCGGGACCATAGGCGTCAACGGATTTTATGAAAAACACATAACCCTGGCGATGGCCAGGGAACTGAAGAAACGGCTGGAACGGGGGGGGCTGTTCAAGGTTCTTTTGACCCGGACCCGCGATGTCTTCGTCAAATTACGAAATCGGGTCGATTTTGCCCGCGCCGCAGGGGCCGATTTGTTTGTGTCCATTCATGCCGACGCCATTAAAAATCGCAAAACCAGGGGGCTTTCGGTTTATACCCTGTCGGAAACGGCGTCCGACAAGGAAGCCGCCGCCCTGGCCGAACAGGAAAACAAGGCCGACTTGATCGCCGGCGTCAACAGCACCGAAAACACGCCCGAAATCACCGGCATTCTGATCGACCTGACGCGGCGCGAAACCATGAACCAGTCGGCCCGTTTCGCGGCCTCTATGGTCACGCAACTGCGGCGTAAAACAAGGGTGCTGCGCAACACCCACCGGTTCGCCGGTTTCGCCGTGCTCAAGGCCCCGGATGTTCCGTCGATCCTGATCGAGCTTGGCTTCCTGTCCAACCGGGCCGACGAAAAGGCGCTTCGGAGTAAGGCCTACCGCAGGAAACTGGCCGATGGTATGGTGCGCGCCATTACCGGGTATTTTTCCAATATCGAAGAAGCCTATAAAAAATAGGCCACATCCCCGCCATATTTGTCCGTTAGTGGATAACGATGTTAAGAGCGTTTCTGACCATGCTTGGGTTACTGCTGATCGTCGCCATTGTCGGTGCCGGCGGGGTTCTGTACGTGTTTCAGGAATTCGGCAGGGATTTGCCCGATTACCGGCAACTGGCCGATTATGAACCGCCGGTGATGACCCGTGTCCACGCCGGCGATGGCCGCCTGCTGGCTGAATATGCCGTTCAAAAACGTTTGTTTGTGCCGATTCATTCCATGCCCAAGCGGGTCGTTAACGCTTTCCTGTCGGCCGAAGACAAGAACTTCTACAGCCATCAGGGGGTCGATTTTCTGGGTGTCGCCCGGGCCATCGTGGTCAACATCAAGAATATCGGCAAGCAGCGACGCAAGGTCGGCGCATCGACCATCACCCAGCAGGTCGCCAAGAATTTCCTGCTGACCAACGAAGTGTCGTGGCGGCGCAAGATCAAGGAAGCCATCCTTGCCTTCCGCATGGAACGGGCCTTTACCAAGGACCGTATTCTCGAATTATACCTGAACGAGATTTATCTGGGCTACGGGGCCTACGGCGTCGCGGCGGCGGCGCTGAATTATTTCAACAAGACCCTCGACAAGCTGACTATTGCCGAAGCGGCCTATCTGGCGGCCTTGCCGAAGGCGCCCAACAATTACCATCCGACGAAGAAAAAGGCGGCCGCGATCACCCGCCGCAACTGGGTGATCGGGCGAATGCTGAGTGACGGCGTAATTACCGGCGACGAGGCCGATATCGCCAGGTCCAGTCCGCTGATTGTCGAGCAACGAGCCGACACCGAGTTCGTCACCGCCGGATATTTCGCCGAAGAGGTGCGCCGGGAACTGGCCGAACGGTATGGCGAAGCGAAACTTTACAAGGGCGGCCTGTCGGTGCGGACCACCCTGAATCCCCGATACCAGGAATTTGCCGATCGGGCGCTCAAGGACGGGCTGGAAAGTTATGACCGCAGGCACGGCTGGCGGGGGCCGCTGGCCCGGGTGGACCTGGCCGTCGTCGATGACTGGACGGCCGCGCTGGCCGCTATCGAGCCGCCGCCGGGGCTGGGCGACTGGCGGTTGGCGATAGTGCTGAAGCTGGATCAAAAATCCGCCGGCATCGGCTTCGCCGACGCCCGGACCGGAACCATTCCGCTGGCCGAATTAAAGTGGGCCAGACCCTGGCTGAAGGGTGAAAGACTGGGGCCGCGAGTCAAGCGCCCGCAAGATGTGCTGACGGTGGGCGATGTCGTCGCCGTCGAACCGGTCGCGGCGGACAAGAACGGCAAAATCCATCCTGCCGATAGCTACGGCCTGCGGCAGATACCGGAAATCGAAGGGGCGCTGGTGGCGCTCGATCCGCACACCGGTCGCGTCCTGGCCATGTCCGGCGGTTACGATCACGACAAAAGCAAGTTCAACCGGGTCACCCAGGCCGAGCGTCAGCCGGGGTCGGCATTCAAGCCGTTCGTTTATCTGGCGGCGCTGGATTCCGGCTTTACGCCGTCGACCCTGATTCTCGACGCGCCGTTCGTGATTGATCAGGGTCCGGGGCTGCCGAAGTGGCGGCCGGCCAACTACACCCAGAAATTTTACGGCCCCAGCACCTTGCGTCTGGGCGTCGAGAAATCCCGTAACCTGATGACCGTGCGGTTGGCCCAGACCGTCGGCATGGACAAGATTGCCGACTATGCCCGGCGTTTCGGGATTATCGATAACATGCCGCAATCCCTGGCCATGGCTTTGGGCGCCGGCGAGACGACCCTGCTGCGACTGACCACCGGTTACGCCATGCTGGTCAATGGCGGCAAGGACATCACGCCAAGCCTGATTGACCGTATCCAGGATCGTCATGGCCGCACCGTCTTCAGCCACGACAAACGGGTCTGCCGCGATTGTCGCGCGGCCTTTTGGACCGGCCAGCCGGTGCCGCAGTTGCCGGATCAGCGGAAGTCCGTAACCGATCCCGGAAGCGCCTATCAGATGGTCTCGATCCTGCAGGGCGTTGTCGAGCGGGGCACCGGGGTCATTATCCGCGCCGTCGGCAAGCCGCTGGCCGGCAAGACCGGCACCACCAACAAAAGCCGGGATGCCTGGTTTGTCGGTTTCTCGCCGGATTTGGCGGTCGGCGTCTATACCGGATTTGACAATCCGCGCAGTCTTGGGCGGCGTGAACAGGGGGCCTCGGTGGCGGCGCCGATCTTCCGCGATTTCATGGCCGCGGCGCTGGCCGGCCGGCCAGCGACGCCGTTTCGGATTCCGCCGGGCATCCGGCTGGTCCGGGTCAATGCGACCACCGGCCTGCCGGCCCGGTCCGGTGACAGAAAGGTTATTCTGGAAGCCTTCAAGCCCGGCGAGGCGCCCAGCGGCGAGGCCCGGGTCCTGGACGGCTTGAGCCTCGGCGCCCAGGGACCGGTCCTGGGAACCGGCGGATTGTATTAAATTGGCAATCCGGTTACAAAGCCCCTTGAATAAATCAAGGACACCCCGCCATGCGCGCCGAAATCGAAGCCTTCACCCGGCAAATAGAGCAGTCGCTGGAACTGCTGAGGAGGCATCTTTGACTACGACAACGCCAAACGCCGCCTTGATGAACTGAACGCGCTGTCGGAAAATCCGGAATTATGGAACGATCCGGACAAGGCCCAGGCGGTGATGCGCGAACGCACCCGCCTGGAAGAAGGGATTAAATCCATCGACGATCTGGGCCGCGACCTGGCCGACAACGTCGAACTTCTGGAAATGGGCGAGGCCGAGGGCGATCAGGGTATCGTAACCGAAGCCGAGACAGCCCTGCTGACGGCCCGGGATATCGCCGCCAAGGCGGAATTGCAGACCCTGCTGTCGGGCGAGGCGGACGCCAATAACTGTTATCTGGAAGTTCACGCCGGGGCCGGCGGCACGGAAGCCCAGGACTGGGCGGAAATGTTGTTGCGCATGTATACCCGATGGGCCGAAGCGCATGATTACAAGGTCGAATGGATGGCCGAAAGCGCCGGCGAGGAAGCCGGGCTTAAATCGGCGACGGTGAAGATTTCCGGGCACAATGCCTATGGCTGGCTGAAAACCGAAAGCGGCGTGCATCGCCTGGTCCGCATCTCGCCCTATGATTCCAGCGCCCGCCGTCACACCAGCTTTTCATCGGTCTGGGTCTATCCGGAAATTGATGACGATATCGAAATCGAGATTCAGGACAAGGACCTGCGGATCGATACCTATCGCGCCTCCGGGGCCGGCGGTCAGCACGTAAACAAGACCGACAGCGCCATCCGGATCACCCATCTGGCGACCAATATCGTGGTCCAGTGCCAGAATGACCGCTCGCAGCACAAGAACCGGGCGGCCGCCATGAAAATGCTGAAGGCGCGATTATACGAACACGAACTGCACCGCCGCGAGGAAGAACAGCAGGAGCTCGAAGACGCCAAGACCGATATCGGCTGGGGTCATCAGATCAGATCCTACGTGTTGCAGCCATATCAGATGGTCAAGGACCTGCGTACCGAGGTCGAGACATCGAACACCCAGGGCGTGCTGGATGGCGACCTGGATGATTTCATGGCGGCGGCGCTGGCGGCCAGAGTCAAGGGGATGGATGAAGGGAAAGAAGGTTAGCGCGCCGCTTTCCGGACGGTGCGTTCCCTGGGGAATGTCACGATTACCGTGGTGCCGCGGTTTTTCGCGCTCTTGACTTCCAGCGTTCCGCCATGCATTTCGGCCAGGCCCCTGGTTAGCGGCAGCCCCAGGCCGCTGCCTTCGTGTCTGCGATCGATGGCGCTGTCGACCTGGCCAAACCTGCTCAGGGCCTTTCCCACGCCTTCATAATCCATGCCGATGCCGGTATCGGAGACGTTCATGACAATTGAGCCGTCATCATTCAGGCGAACGCCGACGGAGACTTCACCGCCCGGCAGGGTGAACTTGACCGCGTTGCTAAGCAGGTTGAGCAAGACCTGTTTGATGCGTCGTTCGTCGGCGTAAATCATCGGTATCTGAGGATCGATAGCGGAGGTTACGGTTATCGATCCTTTTTTTGCCAGTGGTTTGATTATACGGGCCGAGGCGGCGATGACGGTGGCCAGGTCGATATTCTCCTCCTGCAATTCCAGGCCGCTTGCCTCGATTGCGGAAACGTCGAGAATGTCGTTGATAAGTCCCAGAAGATGCTGTCCGGAATTATAGATATCACCCAGATATTCCCGGTATTTGACGTTGTCGACCGGGCCCAGCGTTTCCCCGATCATGATGTCGGAAAAGCCGATAATCGCATTCAGCGGTGTCCGCAACTCGTGACTCATCGAGGACAGGAAGTCGGACTTTGACCGGTTGGCGGAATCGGCTTCGATCTTGGCCGCAAGCAGGCTTTTTTCCGTCGCCGCCCGTTCGTGCAGACGGCCAAGCTGGGCGCCTATATGATTGATGGAGCGCATCAGCGACTGATCTTCCATCTGATTGAACGGGGAGAAAAATTCCATCACCGCCACGACCCGGTTTTTTACCTTGATCGGAAAGCCGAAACCGGACTTGACGACAATACCCGCCCCCTGGACGATCCTGATGAATTCGGGGTTCTCCGCCACATCCTCGATCCATTCCGGCTCGCCGCTGGCCAGCACCCGACCCGGCATGCCGACGCCTGTGCGAAATTCGGTCTTCATGGTCAGGTCGTGGAAAACGGAGCACCATTCGGAGTCTTCCATATGCCATATATCGGTCGGCAGCAATCTGTCGCGGTCGGATTGCGAGACGGCATATATATGCCCCACCGGCCAGGTCGTATAGGCGCAGATTTCCTTCAGGCAGGCGACCATCGCGGCGTCGCAGTCATCGGCTTCGTTGGCGATGACCGTGACCGTATAAAGTAATTGCTGTAGTTCCGTCCGTTCCAGCAGTTCCGCCTCGATTACCCGCCGTTCCTGGATTTCCTCGGTCAGCGCCTGGGTGCGTTCGAAGACCCGTAGTTCGAGTTCGTCGTGGGCCTTGTGAAGATTGTTCTCGGCCTTCTTGCGTTTTGTTATGTCCTGAATGGTTCCCTCAATACCCACCGGTTCGTCGTCGCCATCGTACGAAACTTCGGCCTGATCGTGGACATAACGGACGCCGCCATTGGCAAGAACGATTCGATAATCCAGGTTGTAAGGTTCATTATTAGACAGCGCCCTGCGATAGACCCTGGCGACCGTGTCCCGGTCTTCCGGATGAATTAAATCCCTGAACAGTTCGCGGGTTGCCCTGTGCTTTTGCGGGTTCAGGCCAAAAATGCGATAGGTTTCATCCGACCACCACAGGGTGTCGTTTCGAAGGCCTGTTTCCCAGTTGCCAAACCGGGCGATCCGCTGGGCCTTGGCGAGGCGGGCCTCGCTGACCATTAATTCATTCGCCACCAGTTTTTGCCGGTCCAGCGACTTTTCCAGCAGCCTGTTTTTCGAATTCATCAGGACGAAGCTGTAAAGCAATACGCAGACCAGCAGCACCCCGCTGAGAATCAGCAATTCCGTGAGGGCATAGGAACCCTGCTCAATGTCATCCAGTACAGGCTCTTCCGTATCGCCAAGCAGGCGCAAAACGGTAGAAAAGCCTGAAGCCGCTTCAATATTTACCTCATGCAGCGCGTCAAAGTGACGCACGCCCAACCGTTCGTCTTTGTCGGGCTTTGTGCGCCCGGCGATGGCCATTACCGAATGGATGCTCCGTAGCCATTCCTCGTAGGCCGTGGCCAGGATATTAACGCGGCGCAATAATTTGTCGTCGTACGCCGCCACGTCCTTGTAGCGGGCGAGGAGACTGTTGCCGATTTCTATCCAACGTTCTAGCCCGGCACGAATTTCCGAGTTGTTTCCGTTTTTCAGGATCATCGTTTTCGCCGCCTGGATCGCGAAAAACGGGCGGCGCACGTCATCCATGGCGTCGTCGGCCTGGTGCCCCCGTACCCCATTTTCGATGCGTGTTGGAATTTTCTGGATATACGAAAAAATTAATATGGTCGCAAAGCTTAGGATAATTGCCAGCAACTGCCGGTTAATTGACATTCCGTAACAACCTCTGAACCGTATGTAATCATAGCCGGATTTCACTACCGTTGGAAGATTTATTGTCCCACAGCCACCGGCATGCTGGCAACGAAAATCGGTGGGTGGGTTCCGGATTTACTGTAGCAAGATTTCCCGGAACAGCACGCCTTCGAATTCTACCGGGGACAGGGTTTCGGCAATAATTTTCGTTATGGCCGTGCGCATCCTTTCGGTACCGGCGCCGCCGGTCAGGTCTTTACGGGTCTGGCTGCGCAGGTAGGTCTGGATCTTGTCGATAATTTTCAATTCGGACTCTTCCAGCAACGGCAGGTCGCGGGTGACGATTTCGGCGACCACCTTGATTTTGATGTAACTGATCCGCGATCTGGTTTTTTTCAAATCGACAACCATCTGGGGAAATTCATAGTAAACCGGCGGACCGGGAGGGATGACCACGACTTCCTCGACCGCCGGCTCACCCAGTCCGAGAAGGGAGTCGAAAACGCCCATAACGAAGGCGCCGCCGGCCCCGGCGACAACCAGCAGGACGACACCGGAAACGATCAGGATAAGCTTTTTCTTGCCGCCCTTTTGCTTGCCGTCTTCGGCGGGTGCTTCGCCCTCTTCCGTTTCCTCTGCAATCGCTTCGTCGTCGGCCATGGGCGTCTCCGGGAAAATCAGGTCATTATAGCGAGTTGGATACTAAATCCATACGCCGGACAATATCTACCGATTATTGAAAAACGATTTTTTCGTTTCCCGATCATCGACAATCAGCATCGCGGAAAATATGGAAAATAATGTATATTGATCGCGCTGCATAGGGGCGGCCTGGGGCCTTCCCAACTAAAACCGGTCAACCCGCCGGTCCGGCGATGATCGCCTGGTAATGGCCCATCACGGTCGTCGCAGTCGTTTCGATCATGGCTGTCAGGGTGGCGAAATCGGCTGCTCCACAGGCCCCGGCCAGTTTATCCCGCAGGCCCTGTGGAATGGTGTGGTCGTGTTGCTTGCGCAAGGCCCTGGGGATGGTCAGGCGCAACATGCCTTGCAGTGATTGCCATAACAGCGCGGCGGCGATCAGTTCGTCGGCGGTCGCACCGTCCAACAGGCCCAGGCGCTTGATGTTTTGCAAAACCGTCCGGGTGTCGTGGGCCAACACTCCGGGGTGGTCGTGGGCGTGGCGCAGTTCCAGGTACTGGGTGATAAATTCGACATCTACCAGGCCGCCGCGCAGGTGTTTGACATCCCATATAAAATCGGTGTGATGTTCGCCCTCCATGCGTTCGCGCATATGGGCGACGTCGGTTAACAGCTTGTCCGGATCGCGCCGCCGGGTCAGGGTCCGGCGGATCGCCCGGTTGATTTTCTCGTGCATTCCGGGCGCTCCGACAATAACCCGGCCCCTGGTCAGGGCCATGTGTTCCCAGGTCCAGGCCTCCTGTTCGTGATATTGAATGAAAGCGGCCAGGCTGGAGGCAATGGGGCCGGCAGCGCCGGATGGACGCAGCCGCATATCGACCTCATACAGGGCGCCTTCGCCGGTTTGGGCCGAGATGGCATTAATCAGGCGTTGACTCAAGCGGGCGAAATACTGGCTCGGCGGCAGTGGCTTGGCGCCGTCGGAAGCATCGATACCGTCCGGAAGATCATAGACAAACACCAGATCCAGGTCGGATTCCGGAGTCATTTCACGGCTGCCCAGCTTGCCGAGGCTGACCACGGCCAGCTCCGATCCGGTAATACGACCGTGTGTTCGGGCAAATTCCTCTTCGACCCGGTTGTATAGGCGGTCAATGGCGACCTCGGCGATATCACTTAACGCCAGGGCCGTGGTCGCCGGCGCGATACGTCCCCGCAAGGCCAGTACCCCGACCTGAAAGCGGCGGTCGTTGGCCCATCGACGGCACATCACCAGAACGTCTTCGAAGTATTCGGCCTGGCGCATTTTCTGATCCAGTTCGGCAAACAGGTATTCAGCGGATGGTGGCGGATCAAAAAAATCGGCGGTCAGGACGCTTTCCAGAACCTGTGGGCGGCGGGCCAGATATTCCGCCAGACGAGGCGCATCGCCCATGATTTCGGCGACCAGATCGAGCAATTTGGGGTTCGAATAGAACATCGAAAACAACTGCACCCCGGCGGGCAGTCCCGACAGGAATTCGTCGAACCGGTTGAACGTGGCGTCGGGGTCCGGTGTCGCCGCCAGGGCTTTCAGCAGAACCGGGAAAAATTCGGTCAGCAATTCGCGGGCCCGGGCGCTGCGCATGGCCCGGTAGCGACCATGATGCCAGCCGCGCACCGCGGCGTCGACGGCGGCGGCATTTTTAAAACCCAGATTTTCGATGGTGCGGATGGTTTCGGGATCGGAATCGCCGCCGGTGAATACCAGATTGCCGATTATAAGATCGTCCTCGCCCGAGGATGCGCCGAGCGATGGCGCGTCTTCGAAAAGTCCGGCGTAATGGGTTTCCACTTTTTCCAGATGCGCCGTCAATTCCAGCGCCAGGGACTGGCTGTCGTCATAACCCAGGAAGGTCGCCACGGCGGCCAGCTTGCCGGGGTCTTCGGGAAGGCTGTGGGTCTGTTCATCGTCGATCATTTGCAAACGGTGTTCGAGCCGGCGCAGATAGCGGTAAGCGGCGATCAAGTCGTCACGGACGACCTCGATGATCTGGCCGCAGTCGGCAAGTTTTTCCAGGGTTTTTACGGTTTGCGACAGTCGCAATTCCGGTAATCTGCCACCCCATATCAGCTGTTGCGTCTGGGCGAAAAATTCGATCTCGCGGATCCCGCCACGGCCCAGTTTGACATTGTGGCCGGGTACCGAAATACCCTGGCCGCCGCGCTGGGCATTGATTTGGCGTTTGATGGAATGAATATCGGAAATAGCCGCAAAATCCAGATTCTTACGCCACACAAACGGCGTTAACCATTTCAGGAAGGCCCGTCCCGCCTCGATGTCGCCGGCCACCGGCCGGGCCTTTATCATCGCCGCCCGTTCCCAGTTTTGGCCGATGCTTTCATAGTAGGTTTCCGCCGCCAGCACCGAAATGGCCAGCGGCGTAGCACCCGGGTCGGGCCGCAACCTCAAGTCGGTCCGGAACACGTAACCATCGGCGGTGTGCTCTTCCAGTAATCGCACCAGATTACGCGTCAGGCGGACGAAGGCGGTTTGCAGGTTGTCGGGGTCGTCGCTCTGCACCCGGTCCGGGTCGAACAGGACAATCAGATCGATATCGCTGGAATAGTTCAGCTCACCGCCTCCGAGCTTGCCCATGCCCAGAATTACCAGCCCCGATTCCACTTCCGGGTGTTCCGGATCGGCCAATTCCATATCGCCCCTGGCGGCGGCGGTGCGCAAGGCCTGGGCGGCGGCCCTGGAAATTGCCAGATCGGCGAACCGCGACAGCGCGGCGGTGACTTTTTCAAGCGGCCAGAGACCCGCTATATCGGCCAGTGCGACGCATAGGGCGGCCTTTTTCTTTGTGGCCCGCAGCAGTTTTCCGGTTTCAGTTTCATCGGCCTTATCGTCGTTCAGTTCTTCGAGCAGGGTGCTAAACATGTCATCGGGGCCGCGGGCGAACAGCCGGCAAGCAAAATCCGCCGCCCCGGTCATGCATTTGGACAGGTAAGGGCTGTTGCCGAATAGCGCCTCGGCCAGGCGGCGGGCGGTCGCGTCGGCCATGATAGCCTGATGAATGTCAATGACTTCCCGGTCGCCGCTGTCCTTTACCGCGTCCCGCCAGCGATCCAGCCCCAGCACCATACGATCATGGTCGGCGGGCCGGGGCGGCGGCGTCTGGCAAGCGGTGGAGACAAAAATATTCATATTTGCTAAACTCTAAGACTTGTAAACTGGCCGGAAATACTTATTTTTCGGCTCTGTGAAGTCCAGGGAATATGGTTTGTTCAGAAAATCCATTCGGTTAATTATCCAACTGTTGGGCGGGCTCGGCGCCGGTCTGGCGATAATGGTTGTTATCGCCGCCTGGCAGCTGTCGTCCGGACCGATATCGCTGGCCTTCCTTTCACCATATATCGAAAGCACACTTGGCAGATTACACAAGTCTTTTCGGCTGCGCCTTGATGATACAATTCTTACTTGGGCCGGCTGGGAACGAACACTGGATATCCGGGTGCTCAATGTTCGCGCTTATGATGCCAGCGACTCCCTGATCGCCGTCATTCCGGAACTTTCCCTGTCGCTGAGCGCCAGGGCCCTGGTTCAGGGCGTGATCGCGCCCCAGAGTATCGAGTTATTCCGTCCCCGGTTGCGGGTCTTGCGCCACCCGGATGGCTCGGTGGAAGTCGGCTTCGACACCGAAGCCGCTCAATCGGGCCAGTTTTTGCAGCGCATGGTGGCCGAACTTATGGCCAAGCCCGACCCGACCAGGGCGATGAGCTATCTTGGCAACGTGACGATATACGATGCCGATCTTACGGTGATCGATCAGGCGCGCAATATTTCGTGGGACGCCACCAACGCTCAGGTGCGCTTGAATCGCGAACCGGGTGGATTCAAGGGCGACGTCACCCTTGATATGCAGGTCGGCGGCCAGCGGACCAATATATCCATCATCGGCGAATATGCCGCCGCCGACGGCAGGCTGGACCTGGGAGTCGATTTTAGCGCCATTACCCCGGCCGCCCTGTCTGATCTGTCCCCGGATTTCTCGGCCCTGGCGCTGATGGACCTGCCGGTACAGGGAACCCTGACGTTCTCGATGGATGGCGGCGGCCGGCTGGAAAGCCTGGGCTTCGATCTGAATGCCGGGCAGGGGTTTATGGCGATACCGGTCAAGACCGCCCAGAAACTGGGAATGCTGTCGCTGGCTCAGCGAATCCCGGTCCGCAGCGCCGAACTGAGGGGCCATTTCGGCGGTCGCCCGGATTTGCTCGAAGTCAATAATCTGACCATCGATCTGGGTCCCGAAGGATCGGTCTATCTGCCCAGCCCGGTCGATCACAAGATGCCGTTGCATACCCTGAACGCCCGCGGCAGATGGCTTGGCGAAACCGACAAGATAGAGATCGACGCGCTGGAACTGGATTTGCAGGGGCCGAAGGCGTCGATCGCCGTGAATATGCTGCTTGACGATGGCAACCTGTCGATCGGGGCCGGCGGCGTACTGCGTGACATGCCGCCGGATAATCTGGATCGGTATTGGCCGAAAAGTCTTGGCAGCGAAGCCCGGTCCTGGGTTTTGGCCCATATTGCCGATGGTATGGTTTCGCGGACCCGGGCTTCGGTTCAGGTCCGCCAGAACAATGGGGGGCCGCTCGAACTGGTGTCGTTAAGCGGTGATATGGATATCGAAGGCGTTACCGTCGATTACCTGCCGCCCATGCCCAAGGCCACAAACACCAATGCCACGGCCCGTTTCACCGACCGGAAATTTGATATTTTCATCACCCGCTCGGAAAGCGAGGGAATGACCCTGCAAAAAGGCATCATCTCGTTGACCGGCCTGGATAAGGAAGATCAGGACGCCGATATGGACCTGTTCATCCAGGGTCCGGTCCAGAATGCCCTGCAAATGATCGAGCACGAACCGCTTGGATTCTCCTCTGCAATCGGGATAGACCCGGCGAATGCCGGCGGCGATGCCGATCTGCATTTGAAATTGCAAATGCCTTTGCTGGAGGACCTGTCCCTGGACCAGGTGGATATCACCGCCGACGCCGGAATGAAAAATGTGTTTATCGACCGGGTCATTCTGGGCCAGGGCATCAGCAGTGATTTTCTAAATCTGAAAGCCGATCGGCAGGGGCTTGATATCGAAGGTGACGTCAAACTTGGCGATATTACGGCCGCCTTGAACTGGCGGCGAAACTTTGGCCCCGGCGGGGCCTTCCGCCAGCGTTTCGATATTCGCTCGCAGATTGACGATATTGGCAAACTGGGCGATCTGGGACTGAACATTTCGCGTCTGTACGGTAACTTTATCGAAGGCGGGGTCGGCGCCGATATCCGCTTGCTGTTACAGGACGACAATACCGGAAAGGTGCGCCTGAAGCTGGATCTGAACGAAGTTGCGTTCAATGTGCCGGCCATGAACTGGTCGAAACAGACCGGGGTCGGCGGTTCGGCCCAGGTCGATATTGATATCGACGGCGTGCGTATTACCGATATTCCCAGTTTTTCGCTGTTGGCCGGGGATTTGCGTGTTAACGGTTCGGCCCGATATGCCGAAGACGGCAGCGGCCTGGACAAGGTCAACATTAATCAGGTCAGTTTTAACCGGACCGATTTGACCGGCATCGTGATCCCCGGCCAGGATGGCGGCTGGACCGTCAGCTTCCACGGGCCAAGCCTGGATTTGGCGCCGATGTTCGATGACCTGTTCAAGACCTCGCCGCAGGACGGCGATGGATCGTTCGGCCTGAAGCTTAGCGTGTCGGCCAAGGTCGACAAGGTGTGGATCGGCAAGAATCGTTATTTACAGCAAATTACCGGCACCTTCGCCCGCTCCGGCGAAAGGTGGCGGGGGATCGTCGTCGATGGCGTGGTCGGCCAGGGCAAGCGGTTCGAAGTGCGCCTGAAGCCGGGCGGCCTTGGCAAACGCGAACTATCGTTCAGGGCCGAAGACGCCGGCGTCATGCTGTCCAGCCTGGGCGTTTACGATAACATGATCGGCGGCACACTGGATGTATCGGGTGTCTTCGACGACGCCGAACCGGGCCATCCGTTGACCGGGCGGATGCTGATAAGCGATTACCGCATCGTCGATGCGCCGACCCTGGTCCATCTGGTAAGTATTCTGTCGCTGACCGGGATCGTCGAATCCCTGCAAGGCGATGGCCTGGCCTTCAATGACTTCGATGTGCCGTTTGTCCTTAATCAGGGGGTCATCGAAATAAAAAACGCCAAGGCCACCGGCCTGTCACTGGGCTACACCGCCAAGGGCCGTATCTACACAAATGCCGAAATCATCGATATCGAAGGTACGATGGTGCCGGCATATGCCCTGAACAGCGTGCTTGGCAATATTCCGATCATCGGCACCCTGTTGACCGGCACCGAGGAAGGCGGCGGTATTTTCGCCGCCAATTACGCCATGCGCGGGCCGATCGAAAATCCGAAGGTAGTGGTTAATCCCCTAAGCGCCCTGGCGCCGGGAATTTTTCGCAACCTGTTCGGGTTGCTGGCCGACGGCCCGTCCCGGGGCGGGCCGCCACCGGTTCAGGAAAGCGACAGTAATAATACCGAAGCGCGTTAATACCAAGTTGCAGGAAAAATGACCCATAGAGACGGCCTCACAAGCCTTTTGGACGTTGTCGCCGACGGCCTTGCGGTACCCAAGCACCGCCGCGCCGTCGGCTCCTAGACTCTTTCCGTTTTAAACTGACGCATACCCTGAATTTCTGAAGTAGTTTGCGCATTCTTGTGGTGAGAAGTGATCAAGAAGAGTCCCGATCCGCCGC
>VAPL010537399.1_pt1 | contig 15489 bp, 20 predicted proteins | sample 3395061 | NCBI WGS metagenome assembly VAPL01 (sample SAMN08290444, study PRJNA428436) | hydrothermal vent metagenome | isolation source: Deep-sea hydrothermal vent chimney 2 | place: Pacific Ocean: Juan De Fuca Ridge | depth 2182 m m | reverse complement strand
TCAACGCGTTGAGCCGTTGAAAGAGACACCACTGCGCGTGGCGCGTGGAAAGTTACGAGCTTCGCTCGTAGTGGGTTCGAGCAAAGGTTAGTATTTCCGCATAAAACAAAGGAGCTCAATGCATAGCATTGGGTGACTTTTGTTTTATCGCTATCGCGAGGAATCGAACGGCGGAGACCGCGAAGCCGTGCGTAGCGTAGCGAAGCACGTAGGTTGAGCCGCGTCCAGCAGTACTTATGAGATTGGAGCCCGTAGGGTGAACAAGTGAGTTAGTAACTGCGGGACGATTCCTCGCGGGGGCACCATTGAAAAAAAAATAAAAATGTAGTAAAGTACTCACATTAGGGCGATTAGCTCAGTTGGCTAGAGCAACCCGTTTACACCGGGTAGGTCAGGGGTTCAAGTCCCTTATCGCCCACAAAATAAAAACCGCCACATGGGTGGTTTTTTGTTAAAATATACGTATGCAAAAACGACTGGAATGTAAGATAACAGGCAGGGTTCAAATGGTGATGTTTCGCGATTTTACTTGTCGTAATGCTAGGAAATTAGGACTTGTTGGAACTGTGCAAAATTTAAGCGATGGATCTGTGTATGTGGTTGCGGAAGGTGAAAAAGAAAAATTGCAAAAAATATTGAAGTTACTTCGCAGCGGGTCATTGTTTTCAAAAGTTGATGATGTAAAAGATGTTTTCCTGGAAACTAAAGGAGGTTTTACTGAGTTTAATATTGTATACTAGTTTCAAATGAAAAAAATAAACAAAGAAACCCCAGAGTGTATTGGGATCATAATGGATGGCAATCGTAGGTGGGCTAAAGAAAAAAGCCTTCCATTGTCTGCTGGACATTACCAAGGGTATAAAAAACTAAAAGAAGCTGTTTTGTGGTCCAAGGAGGCAGGCATTAAGAACCTTATCGTTTATGCTTTTTCTACTGAAAATTGGAATCGTAGTAAAGTAGAGGTTGAGATGTTAATGAAGCTTTTTGATCAAGTTTTGGATGATGAAGATGGTTTTAAAAAAGAAGGTGTGAAGATGACGTTCATTGGACAAAAAGACTTATTCTCTAAAAGTATAAATAAAGGAATAGAAAGAATGGAGAGTGAGACTAATGACAGTAAAACCATACATCTTACGGTTGCGCTTTCTTATGGTGGACGAGCTGAGATAATTTCTACCGTAAATGCATTACTGCAAAGTGGAATAAAAAATATTTCTGAAAAAAGGCTTACTGATAGTCTTTGGACCAAAGGTGTTCCTGATCCAGATATGATAATCAGGACTGGAGGAGAAAAACGTTTGTCTAATTTTCTTCCATGGCAAGGTGTTTATAGTGAGCTTTTTTTTACGGATACATATTGGCCGGCATTTACTAAAAGAGAATTTAAAAGTATTCTTTCTAAATACAGTAAAAGAGAAAAAAGAAAAGGAAAATGAAAAAAAATATTCAAATTATTTATGAAGATAATGATGTTCTCGTAGTAAACAAACCTGCGGGACTTGTGGTGCATAGTGATGGACGCACCATTGAACCAACACTTTCTGATTGGGTTTTAGAAAAGTATCCGGAGACAAAAAATGTTGGCGAGTCAATTGTTTTATCTGATGGAAGTGAAATAAAAAAACATGGCATTGTTCATCGTCTCGATCGGGAAACATCCGGAGTGATGCTTGTTGCAAAAAATCAAGAATCTTTTTTATTTTTAAAAAGACAATTTCAAGACAGGAAAATAAGAAAAGTATACAGAGCGATTGTTTATGGAACTTTTAGAGAAGAGCGAGGAACTCTGGATAAGCCAATAGGGAAAAGCAGAGGAGACTTCAGGCGATTTGCAACAGGAAAAGACGCACGTGGAACTTTGCGTGAAGCTGTGACAGAATATAAGGTATTGTATAATGCTGAAGGGTTTTCATACATAGAGGTATATCCAAAAACAGGAAGAACACATCAGATACGTGTGCACATGAGATCAATAGGACATCCAGTCATGTGTGATCGTTTATATGCTCCTAGAAAAGAATGTACCCTCGGTCTTAATCGAGTTGCTCTGCATGCTTTGTCTGTAGATTTTGCCTTACGCGGCAACAGAAGACTTAGGGTTGAGGCCCCACTCCCAGATGACCTTAAGCTTGCTTTGGGGCAAATTGGTTGCACCCACAGGGCACTGCAATAATACAGTCGCCCGAAGGCTCTTTATTATTGGTTGCACTGCTCACTTACGTTCCCAGCACGGCAGTTTGTAATCAATAGCCTTGCACTAATTCAGAATAGTCATTTCACTCCTTTCTTCATTGAGGCTTTGCTCTTGAACAAACTGGTTGCACCCACAGGGCACTGCAGTTTACAACCAATCACTGCGTTCTTGGGTAAACTGGTTGCGAAGAATAAAAAGTTATGGTAAACTTTTTCTCGTTATGAATGAAACTACATTTAAAATTTCTCCAGTAAATATAGAGCAACGCAGGAAGCTTGAGATAAAGCCGGGTGACACAGTGCGTGTGCATCAAAAAATCCAAGAAAAAGGAAAAACTAGAATTCAGATGTTTGAAGGGCTTGTGCTTGCTGTAAAGCATGGCAAAGAGTCTGGCGGTACATTTACTGTTCGTAAGGTTGCTAGCGGTGTTGGTGTAGAAAAAGTTTTTCCGATTTATTCTCCCGTTATTGATAAAATTGAAATTGTAAAACGATCAAAAGTTCGTCGTGCAAAACTTTATTATATTCGCGAGAAAGTGGCACGTGAGATTCGTCGCAAGATGCGAAATATGAAAATAATATCTCTTACAACTGACAAAAAAGAAGAACCTATCGAAGAGGAGAAAAAAGACGAAGAAACAACAGAAGAACCCAAAACTGAAGATGAGAAAAAAGATAAAACTGAAGAGGTAAAGAAAGAGACTGAAGAAGAAACTAAAAAAGAAAAGGAAGAGACTGAAGATGAGAAGAAAGCTGAATAGTTTATAGAGTCCCACTAAAAGATGGGACTGAAACAAAAAATCCGGCAACTGCCGGATTTTTTGTTTCATAATTTAAAGATTTCTGGTATTCTGTTTAGTTCTGCCCAGGTGACGGAATTGGTAGACGTGTATCCTTGAGGGGGATATGTCCTTACGGGCGTGCTGGTTCAAATCCAGTTCTGGGCACTAGAATAAAAAAGTCGTATGCTATAGCATACGACTTTTTTATTCTAGTGTGGACAATATTGCAACTATTTGATATATAGAAATAAGAGTTATTTGAAAAAATAAGGAGAAGATTATGATTAAAGATAAAAAAAGATCAAGAGTTATTTTTATTCAAGAACTTAAAACTCCTTTCAATATTAAAAACTACGGTAAGGTTATAGCTTTTGGTAAAGTTGGTATGTTTTTGTGTCGTAATCATTTTGGACATACATGGTTTGAAACATTTGAAAGTCTACAAATTTATTATAAGTTCGTGACAATCCGTTGTGGAATTTTTGCTGTTACTAATGTTTGTATTAAAAAACAAAGAAAGAAATTTTCTTTAAAAAGTAGTAATGGATTTATTTTCAATGGTGGGAAGAATGATGAAATCGTTACATATCCTTCCGGTGTTTGTTATGTTGTTCGTAGGTACTCACAAGGCGAAAGAGTTATTTTTCCAATTCATTTGATTGGGTCAGAGAATCCTAAGGTCAATTTTTAATTTATCCTTACACACTTTGTGTAAGGATTTTTTGTAAATAAAAATCCCACACATTGTGCGGGATTTAATACTAAGAATGGTTATTGTGACAGCATTTTATTTCACCAGTTTTTATCTCCTTGTATAAATGAGGAGTCAGATGAAATAGCATATACACAGCAACGGCTGTTGATGTAATAGGGTCCATTATCTGTAATCCAGTTACCCATATAGTTATTGCTGAAAATACAACAGCAACTGACATAAAAAAATCAGATAACACATGTGCGTTAAAAAATCTGTGTGTAATATTCTGATTTTCCTTAGGGACACTTTTAAGTAACCAAAGTACAAATAAATTACCAAGTAATCCTCCTAATGCAACCAAAAACATAACATCACTTGTTATGTTTCGAGGATTAAAAAAACGTTCATAGGATTTATTTAATATCCACAAACCTCCAACAATGAGCAAAGCAAGTCCTATATATGCTCCAATTTTACGATATAGATTCTCTCTGTATTTTATTTGTTTGCTTAAGTAAACAACAACAAGGGATACGATAATATACTTTGAATCTACGGCTACGTGAACTGCATCAGAAAGAAGAGCAAGACTCCCAGAAAAAAATCCTCCCAGAATTTCTCCTACAAGCACACCAAGTGTAACCCATAAAGCAATCCAGTATCTTTGTGCTTCACACCAACAATCATGTGGCGTCGTGCAACTGTCAAAATGACCGTTTGTCATAATGTTTCTCCTTAATATGAATGTTCTACTGATGTTAAGGTATACTATTCGAGCTATTTGTCAATACGCATAATCAGTGATATAATGCGCGAATGCTTTACACAGGGAAGGGAGACAAAGGAGATACGAGTATTTTTGGTTGTGATCAAAGATTTTCAAAAAGCTCTGCAATTGCGGAAGCTCTTGGGACTTTGGATGAGACAAATTCTTTTCTTGGTGTATGCAAAACAAAAAGTGAAGGCATGAATATTTCCATAAAAGGAGAGGGTCTCGCCGATATTTTAAATAAGGTTCAGCAGAATCTTTTTATTGTACAAGCGGAGGTTGCCAGTGTAAAAAAGACAATTGAAGAGAGTAAGGTAAAACAAATTGAAGTAATCGTGGATGCAATTGAAAAAGAGTTACCACCAGTAAAAAGTTTTTTTGTCTCTGGTGGAACAGAACTTACTGCTTCAATTGATTTTGCACGAACTCTTGCGCGTCGCGCGGAACGTAGAGTAGTTGCAGTTTCTGAAGAAGAGATGGTAGAAGTTGGAGAGTACACACTCGCATATCTTAACCGCCTTTCATCCCTTCTTTATGCATTGGCTAGACTTGTGAACCTAAAATCTGGTATAACAGAGCAGTCGCCGACATACGAATAGAATTCGTACTTAACTCCATATTAAGCTCCCTGTTTGCTCAAGAGCGAAGCCTCAATGAAGAAAGGAGTGAAACGACTATTCTGAATTAGCGCAAGGCTATTGAACACAAACAGCAGTGCTTTAGCCTCCGGAGCTTAATGTGGAGTTAAAACAGTATGGTGTAGTGGTGAGAAGGTTGGCACTGAGGTTTGTAATTTTATCCACAAACCGAGCTCTTTACCAACAGGAAATATGAGGTAAAATAAGAATATGCCTCTTGTTAGACAGTGCGAAGTTTGTAATGGTGATTTTAAAACAAAACCTTTTTTTGTAAAAAATGGTGGAGGGAAATATTGTTCAAAAGAATGTCATTATAAAGGATTGAAGACAGGAAAACTAGTACATTGTTTTTTGTGCGGTAAAGAGGTGTATAAATCACAAAAAGCATTGCGTGTTTCCAAGAGTAAAAAATATTTCTGTGGAAAATCATGTCAAACAAAATGGCGCAATTCAGTTTTTGTTGGAGAAAAGCACGCAAATTGGAAGACTGGAAAGCATTCTTACCGAAGTGTGCTAATAAGAAATAAAATTCCAAAAATTTGCAGACTTTGCAAAACAAAAGATGAAAGAATATTAGCAGTCCATCATATTGATAAAGATAGACTAAATAATAAACTAAACAATCTTACCTGGCTTTGCCATAATTGCCATTTTCTTGTACATAATTATAATGCAGGGGAAAGAGAGGGATTGTTAAAAAAATAATTTGCATGGTGCCTATGGTGTAGTGGTAACACGGTTCCCTGTGGAGGAATCATCTCGGGTTCAAATCCCGATAGGCACCCCAAAATAATATTTCATAAAAAAGAACTCAAGCCCAGGGTTCTTTTTGGTTAAGTTTGGTATACTAAAAATATGAAAAAGCAAAATGGATTTGGTTTGATCGTTTTACTTATCTCTATTGCAATTATCGCGTATATTTTTGTCGGTACCTACTCCGAGCCCGCAGTAGAGACAGGCGATGGTTCTGCTGTGGATGGGGTAGGGAGTATTAATGTTGAAAAAAAGTCAGTGTTGGGACTCCAGCTGAATTCTATTAAACAAGCAGAAGAATCGAAAAGGATGATTGAAAATAGAAATATATTGGATGTTAAAAACTATTAAATATTAATGTTGTTATCTTTTAAAAAAACAAAAAATTTCTTTACGAAACATGAGAGATATTTGTCGCCGCTGGCGCTTTTTGTGGGGTTTGTGTTTGATAATTTTACACTCACTCGAATAGACCTTTGGTTTGATAATCTTATCCTTTTTTCTTATCTTACAATTGCGGGGGTAGGGATTGCTTTGATTCAGTTATATAAAAGTAAAGTGATTCACGGGTTTCTCGTTAGAAAAATTGCACCACTGTTGCCACTTTTGATCCAGTTTGCTTTCGGCGGACTTTTCAGTGGGTATTTTATTTTTTTTTCACGCAGTGCATCGTTTACTGCAAGCTGGTTTTTCATATTACTGCTTCTGTCTCTCTTGGTGGGGAATGAATTTTTCAGGAAACATTATAAAGGTTTGGTGTTCCAGGTGAGTATTTTTTACTTTGCACTTTTTTCATTTACCATTTTTTATATTCCGGTAATTGTTGGAAAAATGGGGGCACTTGTTTTTCTTTTGAGTGGGTTTGTGAGTTTGGTAATTATAGGCGCACTTCTTTATGGGTTTGCTCGGATGATTCCAAGAAGAGATAAAGAAAAAAGAAAAATTCTTGCACTGAGTATTTCAAGTATTTTTTTAGCTATAAATTTTTTGTATTTTACAAATGTCATACCACCAATTCCACTTTCTCTTAAAGACTCAGGTGTATATCATTTTGTGGGGCAAGGAGTGGAAGGAGGTTATGTTGTACGTTCGGAAGCAAAGAAGTGGTACGAGCTTGAGATAGGAGGCAAGAAAATTCATTATGAATTAGGGATGCCTGTGTATGTATATAGCTCCGTGTTCGCTCCAACAGATCTTAACACAAACATTTTGCACAAGTGGCAATATTATGATGTGAGTAAGAAAGAATGGATTATTTCAAGTAAAATACGATTTCCTATTATTGGCGGTCGTGATGGAGGGTATCGAGGGTATTCATTTAAAGAAAGTGTTTTTCCAGGTAAATGGCGTGTTGATGTTACCACAGAGCGTGGACAGGTCCTCGGGAGGATACCTTTTAAGATAGTATTTTCTGAAGATACTGTAGCTCTTATTACAGAGTACAAGTAGACAGAGTGTGATAAACTAAAATCATGCCAAAAGTTGTTTTTTTAAGACATGGCGAAAGTGTCTGGAATAAGAAAAATATTTTTACCGGTTGGACCGATGTAGAACTAACGGAGGCGGGGGAGGAGGACGCCCGGGAGGCAGGAAAACTCTTAAAAGAAAAAGGGTTTAATTTTGATGTTGCGTTCACTTCTTTTCTTGGTAGGGCAAATAAGACGTTAAAGCTTGTGTTGGATGAGATGGGGATTAGTGTTCCAATTGAGAAAAGTTGGTGTTTAAATGAGAGGCACTACGGAGCGCTTCAAGGTTTAAACAAAAGAGAAATTGCAAAAGAGCGCGGAGAAGATGTTGTGTTTAAATGGCGACGGAGCTACAGAGAAAGACCACCAGAGCTTTCTGAAGATGACCCTAGGCATCCTGCTAATGATCCAGTTTGTTCATCTATTGAAAGAGGGGAATTACCCAATACAGAATCTCTTGAAGATATGGTTCTGCGCACATTGCCGTATTGGAAAGAGGTAATTGTTCCAAAAATAAGAGAGGGTAAAAATATTTTGATTGTTGGACATGGTACAAATATTCGGGGAATGAGAAAATATCTTGAAAATATTTCAGATAAAGATATTGAGGATATTGATATTCCATACACAACACCGCTTGTGTATGAGTTTGATGAAAACTTAAATATTGCGCGGCATTATTATCTTGGTGATGAAGATAAGATAAACAAAACTATTAATGAGATTAAAGGACAAATAAAGGAGTAAAAAAGAAAGGGAAAGTATTTTTTTAGAACCTGCCAATTTACTGCTTACTCTCTTTTGTTTTTTGATAATAATTTTTCAATAATAAATGCAACAACAGGAATAAGAAGAAGAGGTAGTACCCCAATATAAAGTAATGCCCATGTTGGATAGTCTCCATATGGAACTCTAAATTCATTTACTGTATTCCATATCAAAAGCCACCCAAGGAATAGAGGTATGATGTATCTTATGGAGATACGCCATTTTTTGCCGATTTTTAACTTGGATCGCTCATTGATAAAATTTTCTAGTTCTTTTTCTTTCCACAACCATCCTACTAATAATGCTTCAAACATTCCTATTGCAACAAGTCCATAGTTAACAACAAAATGGTCTACTATATCAAGAATATAGAGTCCTCCTGCGGTGGTAAACACAAGCCCGGAGATTATACCTGCAAGAGACAATAAGAATGCTATTTTTTTATTGGATGTTTGTGAGTATTTATCTTTGAACGATACTACTACTGCTTCAAGCAAGGAGAACGCACTGTCTATTGCAAGCAGTAAGAACATTCCAAAGAAAAGTAATGCAATAGTAATGTTAAACGCAGGCAATAGATTTATAGCTTGTGGAAATACAACAAAAGCAAGTGAGGGGCCTCCTGCAATTACATTTAAAACTGAAACTCCTTGTTGTGATGCCATATATCCGAGTGTTCCGAATATTACAATTCCAGACATAATGCTAACCAAAAAGTTACCTCCAGTTATCCAGAGTACTCCTTTTGTTATTTCATCTGTGCGTTTTTTAAGACTGCCATAAGCAATCATTATTCCAAAAGCGAGTGAAAGAGAGAAGAATACTTGTGAAAAAGCGGCAAGCCACAGTTTTGGGTCTGCAAGAGCTCCCCAGTCAGGTATTAAAAATAATTTAAGACCATCTACCGCGCCATCTAGTGTAACAGCGCGCAATATAAGAATCGCAAGAATCGCAAATGGTAAAGTTGCTGTCCAGACAACAGTTTTACTTATACTTTGCACTCCTTTGTGTACTGCAAGATAAACAAATACCCATGCAATGATAAGTCCTGAAAGTACAGGCCATGATATATTACCAACAACATCAACTCCAGATGATAGACTTAAAACATTATTGAAAAAGAATCCCTCTGTGTTATTACCCCATCCAAGATGCAAAGATGCTCCAAAGTAGTTTATACCCCAAGACACTACTACCATATAGTATGATAGAACCATAAAACCAAGAGTGAGCACCGCCCATCCAATATAACGAAATTGTTTTTTGATATATCCAAATGCATTAGATGCCCCACTCTGTGTCATTTGTCCAAGACCTATCTCAAGAGTAAGAAGAGGAATACCTATAACTAGATTTGCAATGATAAAAGCTAATACAAATGCACCACCACCATGTTCGTATGCAAGATATGGAAATCTCCATAAATTCCCAAGTCCTGCAGCGGATCCTATTGCTGCAAGTATGAACACCCAGTTATTTGGCCAAAAATGTTTTTCCATAATAAGTAATTGATATTGAGGTAATTATACAGACCATGTATCATGATTGCCAAATTATTAGTGTGGATAGCATTGTTTTTTAGATGTGTTATATTGGAATTAGACAAGGATGTTTTGTTGTACCTTAACCAAGCCTGTATAAACTCTGAAAAGGAGGATCAAGCATGAAAATTACTCACAGACTAATTTTTATGTGCGCAAGTCTCTTTCTGATCAGCACAACCGTAATGGCAGATACCTCACGGTGTATAATTATGCCATTTGGGGTAGATGCTCAATCTGCGTTTATTGCTGATGAAGGAAGTGGACATGTCGTGACTGCTGATATTACTGCTCCGGTTATCATGAACAGTGTACCCGCGGTGTACTTTTATGGCTCTGACGATGGTATTAATTCCAATCCCAAGTGTATGGATAATGGTACCTTACTGCAACCGCGACATTTAATTTCAGTGTCTCGTGTTGCTGTCTTGGCTGATAACTTTAACGGCATTGATGTTGGCTTTGGAGGTGGTCGTGGCTTTTTGTCTCATATGATATCTTCAACGGCCACAACGTGAATTCCGGCCAATGACCAACAAAATACCGATAGGTATTTGACGACCCCATACTTGGGGTCGTTTTTCTTTATTTTGGTATTTTGGTTTAAAAATTTAAAAGTGGTACAATTAAACCAATGGAATTACTTGTGGCGACATTAGACATTGTAGGAAGTGTTTTTATTGCATACGCAGCACTGCGTGTGCATCATAGAGTTCTTGCGGAACACCAAGTAGACGAAAAGGTGTTCAAGTCAATGAAAAGGGAGCAAAAAATAGGAATTACCGGTGTTTTATTTATTGTTGTAGGGTACATTATAGAGCTTGCTTTTTTACTCTAATTATTATGTTGTTATGAAAGATATTGAATTTACATACAAAAACTCACTTATCAGTTGGGATAAGGTAGTTGAAACATCAAATACACTTTCACACTACATAGAACATCTTCAAGAGATCGCTAGTGTTGGTGATTCTTCTGAAGATGAAATAAGCTATAAAGAAGTAGAATCTTCAGTCAATCTTCCTTTTGATATTAATTCATACAAAAAAGTTACTGAAGTTGCGCAGAAAATAGATACGAAGAATTTAAAATATATAATTGTTGTTGGTATTGGCGGGTCTAATCTTGGAACCAAGGCAGTATATGATAGTATGCGTGGCACGCTAGATTCGTTTTTAAATGAAAAGATGCCAAAAATGATATTTGCAGACACTGTGAATCCAAGACTTTTGGAAGATATTCGTACAATAATAGACAAAAATATTACTGCACACGATGAGGTCTTAATAAATGTCATTAGCAAATCAGGTACAACCACAGAAACAATTGCAAATTTTGAAGCAATTTATTCATTTTTTAAAAACCGATTTGGTGAAATAAAAAATAGAATAGTAGTAACAACAGACCGCGATTCAAAATTATGGAACAATGCTCAAGAGTATGGATTTGAAACACTTGAAATACCGGCAATGGTTGGCGGTCGATATTCTGTATTTTCTCCCGTGGGGCTTTTCCCTTTGATTGTCGCAGGTATTGATGTGACAAGCCTTCTGAAAGGTGCACGAGTTATGAATGACAGATGTATTAAAAAAGATGTGTCAGAAAACCCAGCACTTGCATCTGCTACCCTTATTTATTTGCACAATAAAGCTGGTGTATCAATAAACAATAGTTTCTTTTTTAATTCGGAACTTGAGTCAGTGGGGATGTGGTACAGACAGCTTATGGGGGAAAGTCTTGGAAAAAAGTTTGGAGCCAATGGAGACGAAGTAAATGTTGGGATTACTCCAATAGTTTCTGTTGGCTCAACAGACCTACATTCAATGGCCCAACTTTATTTTGGCGGTCCTAATGATAAATTTACTACTTTTGTATACACACTCGCAGATGATATAAAAATATCTGTTCCAGATGACATGCTTTTCCCTGAGCTTGTAGAGGGAGTAAAGGCTAGAGAATTTTCAAAAATAATGGATGCTATTTTTGATGGAGTTAAAGAATCTTACAAAAAAAATGGGTTACCATTTATGGAAGTACGATTACCTGATGTGGATGAATATACATTAGGACAGTTTTTACAATTCAAGATGCTGGAAATGATGTATTTGGCGCGAATGCTTGGTGTTAATGCATTTGATCAACCTAATGTGGAGGATTATAAAAGAGAAACAAGAAAGATTTTACACGAAAAAGGGAAATCATAAGAACAAAAATAAAAAGTGCAATTTAGTGGTTTTGTACGGTGTGGATAAGTTTGATAACTTTTTACTTTTTTCTTGTTAAAATGAAATAATGACTAAAACAGCAATAATTATTTTAAGTTTATTTTTACCAGGTGTTTTATTTGCGCAAGAGTCTTTTGTTGATTATTCAGATACATATTCCATCTTAAATATGTATTCATTTTTGAGTGTTATTATAATTGGGGGGATTACAAGTATTATCGTTCTTGTGAATGCTAGAAAAATGAGTGGAGGTATCTTTGGTGATGCTTTAGGATACTTTGGTGTTGGCATGCTTGTTATGTTGGCAGGTATTACTGTTTCATTGGGCGTTGCTATTTTTTCAAAGGAAACAATTGGTATTATTGGGAACATGTTTTATATTATAGGTTATATATTAATGGCTATTGCTGCAGACAAGATTCGCGGTATCATTCAGGGTAAATAAATATTATGGACAAAAAAGAACAATACAAAGCACTTTTGTCAGAGATAATTTCTAAACAAATTGTTATATTAGGACCATCAATATCGGTTATTAAAGCACGTAACGTGTCCGGATTATCTGTTTCGGATGAGGGTAAAGTTTTAGAGATTACGGGAGACCCAGAAACTGCTTTAAAACAGCTTATTGATCAATACGTAGAATTGTCTGGGCAGATTGTTAAAATTGCGCTGGGGACAATTTTTGAAAAATACCCATCTGTTAAAAAACCAATGGATTAAACAGATCAAATATTAATGCAGGTAATTACTACAATAATTATATTAGTTTTCCCGTTGTTTTTAGCGGGGTTTTTGTTTTGGCGGGCTTTTATTTTTAAAAAAGAAATAAAAAAAAGAGAAGAGGAAATAAAACGTCAAATGTATGAACTCGCTATTTTGAAAGAGATAGGTGATCGTGTGGGGTATTCTTTAAATTTGGAAAAAATAGTTGATGTTATAACAGGTTCATTGTCTCAATTTATTGAATTTAGCACCGCATCCTACATGTTGCTTGAGCCGGATAATATAGTATTTAAAACAGAACTTGAGGAGTCTGTTTCAAAAGGGTTTATTTTAGATGTTAAAAAGAGAATGTTACATGCTCTTTCTGCTTTACTAGATAAAGACCTTTCAGACATTAATATTGAAGATACCATAACAGGAGTGATAACATCCGAAGATAAAAATAATCTCGTGAAGTCGTTTTTTAATATCCCACTTGTTATTGATGGGAATGTTTTAGGAGTACTAACCGTCGCACATACAAAAGAGGGACTTTACAAAGAAGAAGAAATGACCCTTTTGTATAAAATTGTTGCACAAGCTTCACGTGCAGTTACTCAACTTGAAGAGGTTATAAAAACAGAGCAAGGTAAATTGGGCGCGATGGTTGAAAGTATGGCTGATGGTGTTGTGATGACTGATAATGACTATAGAATTATAGTGGCAAATCCTGCGGCAAAACACATTGTAGATATTGATAATGATTATGATGTTACAATATTTGATTTTATTGACAGGCTTTCTGGTAAATTTGATATACGGGGAAAGTTGGAAGAAAGTGTAAAAATGGAAAAAGTATTTGTTGTTGACGATCTTTTAATAGGAGAAAGAGTATTTCAAGTATTTGTATCACCCGTAACACAGAGTATTTCTTCCAAAAAAGAAGAAGCGCTAGGAGGGTTGGTTATATTTCATGATGTTACGCGAATAAAAGAAGCTGAGAAAATGAGGGAAGAATTTACTTCTATGATAGTGCACGAGCTACGTTCTCCTCTGGACGGTATAAAAAAAATGGGAGAATTTATGCGTAGTGATCCTTCAGTTAGACAAGATGAAAAAACATACGATGAGTATATGAAAATGATTTATGAAAGTTCATCAGAAATGCTTGAGCTCGTCAGTGATTTACTTGATGTTGCAAAGATAGAATCTGGTAAGTTTGATATTAGTAAGACATCTTCTGATATTAATAAAATAATTAGTGAGCGTGTTAATTTTTTTGAGACAACAGCAAGAGATTCCAAAATAGAGTTAGTGATCTTTTCTGATAAAAATATCCCTGAAAACATTGACATGGATCCGATCAAAATATCTCAAGTTCTTAATAACTTAATATCTAATGCATTAAAATTTACAAGTTCTGGAGGTAGGGTGATAGTGCAATCATTAGTACACAAAAATGGAAAATCTTTACAAGAGGAGTCAAACAATGCTGGTATTAAATGGTTTGTAAAAGATGCCCCTGAGGACTTACCAGATTCTGTTGTTGTGGCGGTTACAGATACAGGGCCTGGAATATCAAAGAATGATATTGAGAAACTTTTCAATAAGTTTATGCAGTTTGAAGCAGCAGCAAGAAGTAAGAAAAGGGGGACTGGGTTGGGGTTGGTCGTTGCAAAAGGTATAGTGAAGGCACACGGTGGTGTAATAGGTGTTGCTTCTGAAGAAGGAGTGGGTAGTACATTTTATTTTACAATTAGGTTATAATCATAATATGGTAAAGAAAATTTTAATAATTGATGATGACAAGATATTTTCAAAAGTTTTAAAAGATGCTTTCGCGTCTACTGGTAATGAGGACTACGTTGTTGTTGTTGCTCATGACGGAGAAGAGGGGTTTGAAAAAGCAAAAGAGGAGAAACCCGATCTCATTATTTTGGATCTAATGATGCCTAAAGTTGGTGGTATAGATTTTCTTAAAAAAATGAAGATGCAAGAAGGTGTTCAAAATACACCTGTGATTATAAGTTCCCAAATTTCAGATATTGAAAAAATAAGCGAAGGGATGGAGCTGGGAATCAAGGGCTATATTGTAAAGGCGGATTATAGCCTAGAGAGTATCATAAAACAAGTTAAGGATATTTTGGATGATAAATAATCCAGTCTCGGTGTTTTTGCTTGATCGTAATTCTTGAAGTTAAGTATACTGTGAAACACTGTTTAAATACTTAAGTTTTAAACAGTGTTTTCTTATGGTATCATACCCATAGGGGGTTACCCTATGGTTTATGGTTTAATCTTTAATATTTAATATCTGATTTAAAAAATGGAAAATAAAAATAAACAAGAATTAAAAATAGAAAGACAAAAGAGAAAAGAATTTTTAAAAAATAAGATACAATTAATCATGTGGGTTTTGGCGGTAGGTGCTACGGTGTATGGTATTTTTTGGATAGTAACACTACCCAAAGTTCCACAATCAGAAGTTGTTTCGAGAAGTGGAATTCATGCACATTCAACATTGTCTATAACTATCGATGGTAAAAGTGTTGATGTCCCTGCCGGAATTGGAATTAGCGCGGTAAATCATTCTCCCATGCACACACATGACCCAAATGGAGTTATTCATATGGAATATAGTGGTGTTGTGCAAAATAAAGACATTAAGCTCATAAAATTCTTTAATATATGGGGTAAAGACTTTAGTAAAGATTCTTTCATGGGGAATCCTATTGAAGAAAATAGTGCAATAAAGATGACGGTTAATGGTAAGGAAAATCTAGAGCTTGAAGAATATTCTATGAAAGATGGGGATATTATTGAAATAGTTTACAAATAGTTAAATAAAAATATGGAAGAAAATATAAAAGAAGATCTATCGAAACAATCAGGCGAGATTATTAAAGAAAGTAAGAGTAAATTAGATATTAATAATTCATTATTGTTCATTAT
>VAPL010445078.1_pt1 | contig 15518 bp, 13 predicted proteins | sample 3395061 | NCBI WGS metagenome assembly VAPL01 (sample SAMN08290444, study PRJNA428436) | hydrothermal vent metagenome | isolation source: Deep-sea hydrothermal vent chimney 2 | place: Pacific Ocean: Juan De Fuca Ridge | depth 2182 m m | reverse complement strand
TTCCTATCATGTCGCATTGATCAAAGGCACCGATGTTGATCAGCCTCGCAACCTGGCAAAATCAGTTACGGTTGAATAGTTGAATCTCTGAGACATCAATTTGGAGAATGTAAATTCAACCTCTTACAGAGTGCATTGATTTTAAAGGGAAAATTTTGTTCAATATTTATTCATTTCTCAGGTCACTTACAGGGGGTATTGATTTTAAAGGAAAAACTTGTGAAATTTTCACCTTTTTTTATTGAATTTAGTAGCGGTTGCGTCAGACAAAAAAGTTTGCAAATGGTCCCATATAGAGTGCACGGGAATGCTTAAGGTATTGGAGCGGGGGACTCTTACGCGCCATGGATCAGGGTACAATATATTTCTTTCAAGGGAAGATCTACTAAACTTCCAGGTCTTCGCATCAAGCGGGAACACCTCCACCGTAAGGTCTTGTGCTTGAATGACTGTTTTTAAGTTTATTTCAGCTCTCTACTAAAAAACCACTAACTTTCGCTACGGGCTAGTTTGAGACCTACCAACCTATCCTGGCAGTTAAATAGACACTCAATAAAGTAAATCGATAACTGGGGCAAGGAAGACCTTTTCAAATGAATAGCGAGAGGTATGCAATAACAATATTTGTTGCATGTTATTTGTTTTTTTCTTTTTTCTTTCTTTTGTTTGTGCGTTAAATACGGATCGCTATGTGTGTGGATGAACCATACTATAAATCCGCCAACCACAATTACGCCTAAAGCAAAGGCTGTTATAGGGTTCAAAGTTACTCTCTTATTGACATTACCGGATCGTTTCTACAATCATTTTATCTATGCATACTTAAATCCTGGAATAATCTGACATAAACAGTTCACAAGAAAATCGACAGAAAATTTTTCAATTTTTCCGTTCTTGAGGTCGCTAATACGAGCCGGTGTTAATCCCAAATACTCAGCAGCTTCTTTTCGTTTCCATCCTCTATCATCGAGAATGTCACGAAGAATAATTATTAAATCTGAGCGAATTTTTAGCTCTGATGCTTCCATTTTGTCGATTGTAACGACATCAAACACATTATCTACTGCTATAGAACTCATTTCTTATGCCTATCAAATTATACAGTTTTATTAGACCACTACACTGTCCCATGAATCTCACGGAATATACATCCGTGAGCGTCTTGTCACATGCAGCTCCTTTTCTTCACCAATTTAGTCTTTACTTTTGTAACATAGCATAATCAAAAAGTGGTCAAAATAAAATCCCTCCGTCCCGTACCGATACGAAACACCCTGTTTGATACCTTGTAGATACCAGAATGAAGAAAAACACCCAGCCCTACAAGGCGGATGATACAAAATTAGTGGTTATGTATCATTTGATAACGAATAATGAAGTTTGCTCTACAGGCAGATCTCCTACGAAATCCACCCGTAACAGTGCTAATCAATATGAAATAATTTTATATCTTCACGGTAGTCTTTTGTACCTAGTCGCCACAGTGAATCAATATTTTTGAGATACAACATAACATTGTGACGGGGGGCATTTATGATCCCTTCCGGTTCACATTGATGTTCTAACGGTGAACGATCAAACATGCCCACTTCTGAAGACCACGGGTCATCCATACTCTGTGCAATGTCTTCAATCGCTCGTTCATATGCTTTAAGGGTTTCTACGGAGTCATGATAATAATATCTGGCTGCGACAATAATCGTCAAACCACCCTTACGTTCACCAATAAACTGAATAGGAGACAATAAGCCTGCCATGTATATTTTTTCGATTGCCTCTATGATTCTGGTGTCGTGGTCTTCATCCCACACAACAGCGAAGTCATGTATTTGAGGTGGGGTTACGGGTTTTCTAGTGACATCAAGCCATTCGACAGATCTTAATACAGAATAATGGGTGCCTCGACCTAAATATCCGATAGGCTCAGGCTCATCATATAAGGTTGAGAATAATGTTGAATATATAGGGTATGCAGGCATGGTTTCTCTCCAATGTCATTGGTTAGTCGTAGTGTCATCTACAGCGGGGTAACTTTCGGTTACGTCGCGATTCGCATCCTACTTTACATCAAAATGCAGTAGGTTGTATCATTATAATAAGGAATAATGATTCGGATGTTAATGGTATGCTACTGTTATGGTATTCGCTCTGAATGCTGTTTATGTGAAGAAGTCCATTTTAATCGGACCTATATTGTCTACTGCATGTAGATGAAACCCCGACCATTCTAGCTTTTCAACGAACCGACGTAGCCGTTATAGGAAATAAACTCACAATTATCAAAATTAAACATCAACAATGTGACCAAATATTTATAAAGTAAACTATGAATTCAAAAAATGGAAAATCACAAAATATATTTTCAAGGATGACAAATACTTAAAATAAATTATACTAATAAGTATAAATATATAATGTAACTCGCCCCATTTACCTAAGCATCAGGGGGCAAGGATAGATAGCTTTTTTCTACACCTGTTAAAGGAGAAAGAAAAGAGTGTTACCCATATTTCCAGGCTCTTTCTTTGACGAACTATTTAGTTCGAGGGTGAGCCGCTTTCACCAACTTCGGGGTCACAAAGCACACACCAGAACCTATAAAGAGCTATTTGATTCTGCCCCCTTTGTTCTAAATTTATTGGTTCCTGCTAGCCTTGATGTTCTCGTTAAAAAACTGCCTGGCAACCACTATGAAACGATGAAAAGTATTCTTGATGAGAATACATTGTTTCCTCTTTTTCAAACATTTGGTGGTTCCAGAATTATCAAACCGAGTACTGCAGAATCTGATGATTATAAATTATCAGCGATACCTAAGCGGATAGTAGGTGGGACGGGAACAACGCACCTATGCCCAAAATGTGTAGAAGATGACTTCTTGACTGTAGGTACACCGTATATTCATAGATCACATCAGATTCCAGGGGTTTTAGTGTGTTGGAAGCATGGAAATCTTTTGCTAAATCAATGTAGTTTCTGTGGATGCCCATTTGAACGAAAAAGAGAGCTAAACACCGTCCCATGGCAACGTTGTATATGTGAGCATTCAGTTCAATCAATGTGTATTCATGATGAATTACCTGAAAAGGATATGGAAGTTGCGGTTCCTTTTGCAAAGTTTTGTCATGAACTTTTGCAGACATCCGGTCAGGAACTGGATGCGAAGTGCTTGGTTCAAGTATATCGAAGAAAAATATTTGAACTGGGATTTAAGAGAAAAAGTGCTATTACACGTACTGAGATGATGGATGCAATAGTGAAATTTTATGGCCATGATTTATTGGCGCGAATAGATACAGCTTATCGTAATGATCGTATAAGTAGCTGGTTTAATTACATAATGGAAGTCTCAACTTTTGATGTACCATTAAATCGTCATTTGATACATGCCTTTTTTCTGTTTAGGGAAGCTGATGTATTTTGGAATGCGATTAAAATAGAAAAAAATAATATTGATGGCATAGAGCATGGTGAAGTAAAGGCGCTAAAAGATAAAATTTCAAATCGATATCGTAAAAGAAGAATTAAAAATGTTGATAATGTGGCTGAGAGCAAAAAAAGCAATATATTGGATGAGTTAAAGTTAATTCGTAACAATCATCCTGAATATAAATTGAATGATTATTGGCTTAGTCATTTTGGGCTAATGAAACGATTGGTGATTACTTGCCAAGAAGAATTTCATAAGTTTCGAGTCTCAGTTGATAATGGCGACGCATCTATAAACCAACTGGACAAGCCACTATCTGATATGAGAAAGGAAAAGTATTATCAAATAGACAGTGTGGCGTCAGGAGAAATTGAGAGAATTGCTATTTCATTTTATGCAAGTGATGAAAAACCGGTAAAAGTAACGAAAAATGCTATTTTGAAAAAAACAGGATTAGTAAGCAAAATTAATACTAATCCAAATGTATTTCCATTGTCGATTCAAAAACTAAATAATTATGTAGAATCCAGGTGGCATTTCTACGCAAGGAGAATTATCTGGGCGATGCTAAAACTGGGGAAGCCAGCCTTATCTGCATCTAATATTATCCAACCAGCGGGGGTCATCCATAGTCGTGGGCTGGAGTTAATTAAGTATTTTCATAATGTTAAAACAACGCAAAAATTGCGAAAAGGGACTATTATAGGTATTATTATTGAACATGGAATTGGTAAGGATTGGGATGGGCCATGCCCGGATCGACAATTTATAAAATACGGTCGAGCGTATATTAAACAGTCGAAAATCCAATCAACTAACAAAGATACAAGTAATACAGCTAAAGAAGCTGTATCTATTCCAGATGTAAAAACAAAAAAGTTGGATCAGGAACGGTATAGTAAACATACAGTATCAAGCATATTTAATACTAGAAAATCTAATGTCGCACATTGAGTTTATATAGATTGATACAGCAGGTTCCTCATTTTTACCAATTCCAGCAACACGACGGATTCTCCAGCCAACTATAGGCATGCCTTGAGCGTGTAATTCTTTTACTGCCCAGTTAATACGGCGTAATCTGAAATCAGACCTACTTTCAACAATATTGGTAATATAAAGGTTACAACTTGGAAGTTTATTTAAGTGCTTGTCTAACCAGTCAAGTCTACCCATGCGACGACCCAATTCGGTTTTGGTGACCTTTATTGGTTTACCTGGCTTAGATAGTATTGCCTTTCGTGTGATTATGAGTTCGTCTAAAAGTTTACGATCTCTTTGTATCCAGTCCACTCTAGGGTGAGGGGAACTGTTAGTTGGTTTATAGTGTGCAATAAACTGATTTAACCAATTGATATCGTGCCGTCGAAACCAGGTTATTTCCTTCTGACAGAGTTGTCGTATGCTTTGTCGGTCTTTCAGATGTAATTCATTTATTTTATTAACAAGCTGTTCCTGACGAAGAGTGAATTCCTTAGAATAGAGCACCTTCACGCGTAATTTAGCAGTTTCTGAATGTGTCCTTAATATACGACGTATGCTAACTTCAGAGAGCTGTAATTCCTGTGCAATATTGAATACCGGCACTCCTTGTGCCAATTGTTCTAGAGTAGATTGTACTTTTGCTGTGTCGATATGTTTAGGTCTAACTGATATTTTTAATCCTAGTTGATTGGCGATTATTCCTACGGTTGTAACAGATAAACCAACATGGAGTGCTGTTTTTCTCAAAGAAAACTTATTTTCTTCAATAAGATTAAAGATCATTTGTCTGGTCTTATCTTCCTTATTTGGGGTATTATTTTTCTTTCTGATTGGCTTTGAGAAATTAAATGCCGCCAGATAAGTATTCCAGTTATCAAAAATAGTCATTGCAAACAAAATATGTTGAAGTGGATGATGGGCTGCCTTAGGTTTTCGTACTAGCTTGGCCACCCATGATAATACACCAGAAGTAAGGTGTGCTAGGTCAGTACTATCGTTAAGATAATTAAAATTTATATGATAGTTAAGAATGTAATCAGATAATTCCTTTTGTCGTATTCGACCATTCTGTGAACTAAAGCCAAGGTCAATAAGGCGTCTAACATATAAGTCTCTTAAAAAAACTAAAGGTCTTGGTACTAATTGAGTAAATAGTAATAGATGTGACCATCGTGCCAACTCATGGCTCAAGTGATTAGTTACATGAGGTACAACAGATCTGTTTGATCGGTAGTTAATTTGTGGTGGCGGGTTTGTATTACTTGGTAACATTAATAAATGCCTGGCAGAATTATGCGCAGGCCCTCTAACTTCAAATAAAGGTTCCTCATGAAGATAACATACACAAACACCAGGTAACTGGTGAGAACGATGCCAAAAAGGTTGTCCATATTTTTCAAAATCATCATTTCGGCAGGAGTTGCATTGTCGTAATGGTTCTGCAGCTCCAAGACCATGAGCAACCAGGCCAGAACCTATTTTCATTGATCGCCCATCTGAACTTAACATTTTGTGTCTAAGGAGTTTGGCATACAGAGGAGAAAGAAAGGCTGAAAAATATGGATACAATGTATTGTTATTTATAATATCATTTGCACAAATATCTATTGAATTTTGTTGCAAGCGCTCAGTTAAAACACTAATTCTGCTCGGCATACCTGTTGCTACTACCGCATGTTTTGTACCAAATGTTTTTTCCAGAAAAGATCCGCTACTATTACCTCTACTTAGTATGAAAGACCGCCCAATAACTGAACATAGTGTTTCATCAGGTAATGGATTTGCAATTATTGGTAGCCATGTTGGTGGTGTGTTGTACATAAAAAACCAAGTTTCTGATGTAATAATTGATTGAAAAATCTATAAAGTTTATAAAAATTTTATGATGTTTAATTTTACTTATTTAACAGTATCGGGAAGGATGAAAGGGTTGACTGGTGTTAATCCCGTTTCCCTCAACATATGATGTGCATCATTAATGTCTTGCGGTAACTTCCGAATATCTTTTGGATCTGATTTATTTGTAGAAATGGTTACATCGGGGGATATTTTCTTTCCTTTTTTATTTTTTTTAGAATCCGAAAATTTTTCAGTATTCATTAAATCAATCGCTCGTTCAACAGCATCATAAGGGTCAGTCATATGGTCTAGCCACCCTTCACTAGGAAGTAGGTCATCAAATTCTTTTTGTATATTTTTGTTGGTAGATCGTAATGCACGAAGTGCTGCCTGAATTGAAGCCATTTCATAGGCTGCAATTTCGTCCAGAAGCTCAACGCTTATTGATTCACCTTCTAGTAGGCAACGGTATTGCGCTAGAATATATAGAGCAACTGCAAGTGCTGTTATTCCCTGTGTGTGTTCGTAAAATCGATATCGTAGATTCGGTGTTAATGTTGTTGGATTATCTGTCCAATCAAACGTCCATAGCGTATCCAGAAAGTCATTCCATGCAGGATCTTCTGGGACTGGTCGATGAAATTCATAGTAACCTAATGAGGTAGCCCGTCGTGCAATCCGCAGTTCTTTTTTAAATAGTTTGGTTACAGCAGGAGTACCAATACCAATAACAGGAACGCCAATTTCATCTACTAGGCTTCCCAGAAATTCGAGCATGCCTTCATCGCCCTGTGTTTTGGCCCGATTCAAATTCTGTAATTCATCGATTACCAGTAAACCCAAAAAATAGTCAGCTGCAATTCTAGACATTTCACCTATTAATACGGGGATTGCAGGGCCCCGTCCTGATTTTGGGAAGTAATCTTGTGTAAATCGGGTGCCTGCAATTTTGTCGACTTCAACAAAGAATTTCCTAACCAATGAGCGGAGGGAGCCATCGTGTGGACAACTGATTTTTATCCAGACAATTTGGAGGTGATGAAACGGTTTGTTGTTATATTTCATGTGTTGGATTGCTATTGGATAATTAGCGAGCAGACGATTTATGAAGGTGGTTTTTCCCATACCACTTAATCCGGAAAATAAAATACCTGAAGCACGATGGTCTATTGGTGCGGGAGCTTTCAGATCATCCAGTGAACCCACATTTATTTCGTGCAAATATTGCCAGGTTCTAACATCCATCGGATTTCGGCTTGTATAACCATCCCGAAGTAATACCGAGAATATTGATTGATACAGGGTATATTCAGGTAGTAAGTATACCAAACTGCGTATTTCAGGCACTTCGTGAACCCTGAGATATGCTGGTTTTATTCTATCTTCATTTGTAGGCGGTTCAAGATTCCAGCTGAGTAGTTGTTCCATCTCATCGGGTGACCATATGGGAGGCAGGGTCTCAATTAATGGATTATCTGCATAACGTTTGACACCCGTATCCTTATATTGTGCATCTACCACCATACAATCGGTATTCATGGCCGCCCTCGCTTAGCTATGTTATTTACCTTCTCTGGATGATATTACTTTCTTGCGCCTCTTCTGCATTGCAGAGGAAATATCTACCACTGTCGCAGTAGTGATAGCAGAAGTATCTTGGGCGTCCTTGCCAGAGTTAGTTGCCTTCTGTGCAATATTCATTCGCTCAATATCGCGTTCCGTCATACGGTATTGTTTCAAGCCTTTGTAATATTCACTTTTACTAGATGGTAGATCTGCTTGTTTCTTCTTCTTCTTCGCCATATTGGTTACACGTTGCTGGCTTTGGTTTTTAATGGCAGAGTGTTCTGATTCTGTATCCTTTGAATCGTGCGCATCAAATTGCTGTGTGGCATTAAGTTCAAGTATCTCCTCAATACGTTGATTAGCATAACGTTCCCATGAAAACTCGGATAGTCGCCAATTTATCCAATTCCCATTAGATTCATTTAATTGGTATACAAAATTGGTAGAATTTATGTCGACATGAATTTCTATTGGTATTCGTTTTTTCCGCGCTTGAGCCAAAAGGAGTTCATAGTCGATCCCTTCAGGAAGATAATACATCTTATTGTAATAAAGCCCTTTTTCAGAGATTGATGCCTTCTCCTTAGGAAGTAAACAACGATAAAGTAGTGTTTTATCAGATATTTGCCGTGGATCGCCAATTTGGTATTTCAGTCCCCACAAATAGATGTCTCGGCGATAGGGTTTTACCCCATCTTGAATCATTTCCCTGGTAAGAAGGTGCTCGACGCGGACATTGTTATTGTGCTCGAGTATTTCGTGAATGATGATACGAATACGTTCAGCGAGTGTGAGACAGGCGTCATCCAGTAATTTTCTGTTCTTGTACTTACTTCTTTCTTTCTCTCGAGCTCGCCAAGCACCCGGAGTCCATGCTATTGGTTCACTCATTTGAATATGTGTAGATTCTACCGTACCTTTGTTGTCGGCTTGGCCTACTGCATTATAATCGGTGTCAATGTGAAGCATATGTTGCAAGGAGCTCATGGCATTTTTACTTAAAATTTCTCCTTGATCTGCCACTAATAGAGGACATATTTCCTGACAAGGCCATTCATCCGGGGAAATGTCGATATCATACTGTTTACAGAATTCAACCTTATCTGTGAAGGTGTTATATAAAGCAAAGCGTGCGGTATTCCAGCTCGGCCCCTCAAGGGCACCATGAAACCCGGTGATCATTGTACTTGTGCGGTCTGTTACATAGTACAGAACAGCTTTCCCTATAAGATGATTTCGGTGGAATTCTGAAACTAAATGACAATTATCTGGTGTTGCATCAATCTCAAATATATCACTTGGCCCTATTGTTGTATCCGGTGCACGGCCAGGTTTTCCTCTGAATTTTTTCTTCCATAGAGTTTCATCCATTACCTCTCTTTGCAGGCTTAAATCGGATAGCAGTTTTTGCGACCAATACCTAAATGCGCCTAGTTTTATTTTTTTATTATCTGCTATTGGTATATTAAATATTTCCCCATTTCGTGTTATTTTTTCTGAATAGTATTGCTCGATCATATTTGTATAGGTATCTGACAACGGAAACCCTTTTCGTAAATGAAGTTCTCTCAAACAATTTAAAAATACTCGCAAATCGTCTTTTGTCACATTGACGCCAAGAGCTTTGAGGTCATGGCCTGCAACATATACTGTTGGTGGTCGTCCTCTTTTATGTTGAGGTTTATCACTCAGCTGTCCATTTTTTGCGCTGGCCTGGAACGCGGGAAGTAATGCATTTTGAGTCTGTCCATATAGCCAGTAGAGCTTTAGCAGTGGGTAAAACCATTCTCTTTTTTTGTTTGTCTCAAGGGCGCGCTTGCGAATTATTTGACCACGAAGAATACGATCAAAGATAGCTGTATGATTTTCATTTGTGACAAGTGGTTTAATGAGTTCCCAACGAATGTCTCGATAGCTTTTATCACGCTCAGATATTTCATCTTCAGTTTTCTGTAACCATGTTGGGAGTGTAAACGTCCCAATTCGCATTAACTCGGAATCTAGCCATTGTTTGATTTCGTTAAGTTGACAAAAAAAAGGTACACCATAGGGTTTTTGAGTCCGGAAAATGGCAATTTCATTGGATTGTTTAGAAAGCCATAGAATGCGATGGGGAGCATCCAGTGGTGATTCTACGCTTGCCGGTTCGATGATTGAGTTAATTGCTGGAATCATGCTGCACCTGCCTGGTTACGTGCATTGGACAAAAGGGCAATATGCGGTTTAGTAAGCTGTATAGGTGTAAACAGATCAACTTCGATCATTTTGTTCCAGGCTGTATAACGAAAATAATGGATAGCGAGACGGCGGCTAATTCCTAACTTCCGAGCAATACGATCAAGAATATAACCAAGTTTTTGGTTTAAATTTTCACAACAGAAGACATGCACAAAATTGAGACATATCTCTTCATCTGGTTGGGATCTTTCAGCATTCATCCACTGACGTAGCCAGCGCAGATTTTTTTCCAGGGTACGTGTTAATTCTTTTTCAGTCAGCAGTTCCCATGGGTAATTAAGATGAGCACAAACTATACGTTCAAGTTCTAGTTTTTCACAGACTCTGGTGTTGGCAAGGTCGGTACAGTACTTTATGCTTCGGGCTAGCTTGTATGTTTTGCGACCATCTTCGATAGTTAACAATGAGTCTATAGTTATGGAACAGGGTTCTCCACGAACTTGAGGGTGAGTGATTCCATGTTCATTCGCAATATAGATTGTTTCCTCAATGGGATGTAAAGGGTATTGTTCCTGGATATCTATAACAGTTCCAAGATATTCGGCTAAGAGGTGGTGGCGGTATTCAGGACAGGAAAAATAGTGATGTTGACGCTGTGTTTTGTCACACCAGACACTAAAGGATTCACCCCGGTTCGGAAAATCACCGATCCGGATCCAGGGCTGATAAGAAGATCCTTTGCCTTGACCAAATCCCTTCTTGATCAACCTTTCTCGAAGTTGAGCAGTCTCTATGCCACGGTAGCGTCCCACACCATTCCCCCTTTTTGGTTAATGGCTGAAATTGGAACTTACTCTATATAGTTTAGCTAAGAATACAATTGTTTCAAATTTTGTAGGTCATAGAATAGGAACTTAAAAACTTTAATCTGGAAAAATCCAGCAGCCACCTGGGTTATTTGTCTGTGCGCCTATTACAGACTTTTGGTGAGCATGATTTGATTGCATATAGCAAGTGTGGCTTGGTGGCGACATTGCATATTATTAAGAATAGAATGATTTCGGTCACCAGTCATGTCCACCCATTACCATTCTATTTTGAACATCACAATTTTGTAATTCTTATAACTATTACTTTTTAGCAATGACTCTATTGCTAATTAGATATATTAACAACATGACTGTGACATATCCTTAAAAGATGACTCTAGATGAAATAGTAGACTATTTAATATCCAATGGCGTATTTTGCTTACAAGGGCAAAGACCCATTACTATCTATGACAAACCTGCTCCCAAACTAGCCGTACCCGTATTGCCAATGACACATCCCATCATGCAATATAAAAATGGCCAGATAACAAAATCGCAGGCCTGTAAACTTCTGGGTACTGATAAAAGTGGCTTATTCAGACTAATGGTAGAAAAAAGTGTTTTGTTTGATTAGTTAAACTCGTTGTTTCATTGCCCTACCATTAACCCTACCTGTCATCCAACGACCGCAGCCAGATATAGCATCTTGTTATAGCGTAAATATTACACTATCATTCATAGTGTATTATTTACATTAAGTAAGAGTGCCTATGTACAGTTATAAATATCCACATCCAGCTGTTACCGTTGATATTGTCATATTCACCATACGTGACAACCAACTCAAGCTACTTCTTATACGTCGTGCTTGTAAGCCCTACCAGGGTAAATGGGCACTACCGGGTGGCTTCATCAATATGAATGAGGACCTGGATGCGGCAGCTCGTAGAGAATTAAAAGAGGAAACTGGGGTATCAGGTGTTTTCCTTGAGCAACTGTATACTTTCGGTACACCTAAGCGTGATCCTCGTGAACGAGTCATTACTGTTGCCTATTATGCTTTGATCCCATCAGACAAAATACAACTCCAGGCAGCAACGGATGCAGAAGCAGTTGGTTGGTTTGGTCTGGATGAACTGCCAAAATTGGCTTTTGATCATGCTGATATAGTTAAACTAGCTCACGAGAGACTGGTGGCTAAACTTGATTACTCAACCTTGGCCTTTCAGTTTTTGCCCGATACATTTACGCTCCATGAACTACAAAGCATTTACGAAATTATTTATCAGGATGAACTGGATAAGCGTAATTTCAGAAAATGGATCCTTGGATTAGATCAGATTGAAGAAACCGGAGAGAAGAGTAAAGGTGGAGCTCACCGCCCGGCTATGTTGTATAAAACTAAATTTCCGGGTGAAGTGACTATAATTAAGTAGCAGCAAAAGATTTGTATACTTTTATAAAACAGTAAGCTGTCTTAACTAAAAAGCTGGTTCATAACCATGATAAAGATCCGACCTTCTGTATTTCAACGAAATATTCGAGCACTATTAAAAAAAGCTCTCACTGAACCTATTTATGTTCTGCGTAAAAAAGGTAAAGAGGATTTAGTTTTAATATCAAGTGAGCATTATCAGGTACTACTGCAATATCAGCGAAAATCACTTCTGACAACGGAACTGTCAGCTCAGGATATTGAACTCATCAGTCAGTTGTCTATGTCAGAAAAACATAACCACCTTAATGCCGAGTGTATAAAAAAATAAGGCCACATTTTTTACAACATCATGCACGCAACTACTGAACATAGTCATTAAGTATATCGAAAGAAATATCCACTTTTACCTAAAGAAGCTGTTTATGAATTTAGGCTCGAACACCAGAATATCTGAAAAGCAGATGTCAACAATTAATCTCACCTGCTGATGCATGATGTCGGGTGAACTGATGTGTTTGGTTTAACTTTGAAATATATTCCACAGATATATAAATTTATCATAATTTATAAGTACGCTAATTAATGTAATAAAAGTAATTACAATAGTTAAAGATAACATTCGGTTTTGTAGAGTAAACATAGCCAAAATATTCTGGCTATTTACATAATCGGTTATATTATTTTCTGCAATCTGCCCATGCTCCTCAATGCGATCAATTTCATTAAGAATATGCTCATAAAGAACTTTATCTAAAGTTTTGTCACCGTAATATGTTTTATCTGATTTAAAGTTATCTACAGATTCCATCAAATGAAAAATCCAGCTTTTATTGTGATTTAATTCAACTCTCATTCTTTTGAGTATCATTATTTTACGTTTTAGTACCAAGCTATTAATTACATTTCTCTTAGTGAGCTTTTTTGAAAATGTTTTCGTCACTCGATAAACGTCTACCCTCATCCTCTCGACAACTTTTGTGAGATCATTAAGATAATTCTTCAATGCTATGGGAGCAATCAAACTGCTTATGACATATTCCAAATTGTGATACTCATATTCATTAGACACCAATATTTTTACTGGAATACTTTGTTGCTCATATCCAGTTGAAGGCCAACAAAATGTATATTGTTCTCGGGTAAAATTTGCATTGCCATCAAGTGAAATACCCAGCACACGGCCCCAGCCTCTTGCTTTATCATTCCATTCTTTTATTTTTTCATCCTTCGGCACACCTGTTATTTCAAATATTTCAATAGGGCTTAGCGATGACGTCCGTATATTTTTCTTCCCCAGAACATTGGGTTTAAAATATTTTGATACCCATCTTTCACATTCATCTCGAATATTTATTGTGTAGTTTAATATATTTCTCTGCATTACTGATTCAACTGAATTCTCTCTATACCCCCCTCCAACTATTCCCCAGGGAATGATTTTATTAAATTCTATATCCGGTAAATAATAGTGATTGTATCGTTTATCAAGCTCAGCTGTATTCTCATTAGTCATAGAAAAAGTAAATGCTATTGCCGTGACTGAAGGAGTTACTCCATATCCCCAAATAGAAACGCAATCTACATATGAAGGGAGTGCTGGATCTACAGTGTTATCGCCCATAGATAGATAAGGTCGTGATTTTGTGACTGTACCGATACGATATGTTCCCGACGACCATAGACTGCCAGATCTTTTTTCAATATGTTCGATTGATTCTTTAACATTTTTAATGTTCGGGAATAGTTTTTTTAACCCTGCAATTAGATGCACGACATCCTCTAACTCGAAGGTGTCTATTAGAACTAACTCCTTGTACTTGATATCAGTACCTTCAGGAGCTCGGGAGCTTACATAACACCGCTCAGAGCATTTTCTTTGGTATTCTCTTCTAACTTGTAAACTGCGTATTATTCCACCCTGAAATTTCGGTAATTTTTCTGCCCAATCGAGGTATTTCTTTCCGAGGAAAAGTTTTGGTTTCTTAAAATCTAACAATTTCATTCCTTCAATTTTTTGGCATTCACAATCGTTCGGCAGGAAAGCCTAACTCTTTACTAAAAGGAAATTTTGCAACGAAGCCGTGTTGAAAATTGTCCCGTTTGAGCAACTTAGACGTTATTCTCTATAGTGCCGATAGTCTTCCTTAAACATAATGTAAGCTCTTTCTTTAAAATTGGTAATTGTTTGAGCTCATCAAGTGCTCTGTCTTGCTGAGCGAATATATTATCAAATTGCTTCTCGGTAATATATATTCTAGACAATCGTTGCTCAGACCTTCTGTAGTTACCCGTGGCAAAAAAAGCAGTTTTATGGAACTCATCAAACAAATTCTCTATAATTTCTGGAAATAGAATCTGGTTATCATCATAGAAATCTGTCAACGCACACAAATGACTGATAAATTGTTCATAAGACTTTCCTTCGTCTTCTCTAAATGTTGCGTCATTGATGCTTTTTTCAAAGGCAACAATAAGTCTATATAGTTCCAGTATTGCCTCAGCCTGCTTTTCAAATATACCGCCATATTGGATTTGAAGTCTAATTCGTTCTTTTTCTAGCTCAGATTGGTATGATGCTATTGCTTCTTTTGCATTAGATTCAACTTTGCTTTTGAATGAACTTATGTCTTTATCGAGCCAATGCCTGATAATCGACCTAAACAGATATGCTAATATACCTAAAGTAATAGTATTTGTTGCTATTGCTTTAATAATTTCATCGCTCATAACTATCTTTAACACCTAATTTCAGAACTAAATAGTGGCATGCATTTTTTAGAGTCCTTGCAGAGCAAATTTTGGCCCTATATTTTTAAATAATTCGTTATATTTATTTGTGCGGCAAGTATAATTGTAACTTTCTAATTGCTTGTATAAGTATTTGGGGTCGACTAAATTGATAATAACCTTCTACCCATTCTCCGCAGCTGCTTTTATCTTTAATATAATTTTCTATAGCTCTTTCTAAACGTTTACGTTTTAATTTTGGTGTATTTCTTAATAAAAGAATAAATGACTCTCTACCTATTTGGTTAGCAGAAACAGGGAAGTCGCCTGATTCTGCTGCTAACCGTTGTTTCTCAAGAATTTCAAATAGTGGGTTAGCTATTTCATTGAAGTCTTTTTTTCTATCCCTGCCAAGAGCTAATCTATTTCCTATAAATCCACCAATTGCGTATTCTGGCGAACGTGAACACCCATTCTGGTTCATGGTGAACACCTGAACCGACTAACGTATGGATGTGGATATTAGCAGGTTGAGTGTTCACCT
>VAPL010107228.1_pt1 | contig 15549 bp, 13 predicted proteins | sample 3395061 | NCBI WGS metagenome assembly VAPL01 (sample SAMN08290444, study PRJNA428436) | hydrothermal vent metagenome | isolation source: Deep-sea hydrothermal vent chimney 2 | place: Pacific Ocean: Juan De Fuca Ridge | depth 2182 m m | reverse complement strand
GTATTGTTCGTAATCCAGATGCACAACTTTGGTTATCTAATCTTCGTAAGCGAGATGAGTACACTGCGATCCATAGTTTAAATGTTTGCATTTTTGCATTGACGTTTGCGCGCTATCTAGGTTTTGATACCGAAGAAATGAACGAAATTGGTATCGGTGCTTTGTTGCATGATATTGGTAAAATGCGAGTGCCATTAGAGATCTTAAATAAAGAAGGTCCGCTTACGAAGGAAGAACGTGAGATTATTAAAGAACACGCACAACATGGTCTTGATATTTTACAAAATAGCAAAGGATTGCCAGCGAGTACGATAGAGGTGGTTTTTACTCACCACGAACGTAAGAAAGGCACCGGTTATCCTCGTGGATTACTCGAAGCACAAATACATTTATTTTCACGCATGGTAGCGATTGTCGATGTTTATGATGCTATCACCAGTGACCGTGTCTATCACCATGGCATGAATACGCTTGATGCACTGAAGAATATGTTTAAGTGGCGTGAAAATGATCTAGATACAGAATTAGTTGAAAGTTTTATACAATGCTTGGGTATTTATCCTATTGGTAGTCTTGTGCAATTAAATACTGGTGAAGTCGGCATTGTTTTATCCGTTTCACAAGGTCGAAAACTTGCGCCTATTGTGATGCTTGTTTGTGACGAAAATAAACAAGTCGTGACGCCACCGCGTATTATCGATTTATCACAATTTACCCATGAGCAAACAAATAAACCGATTGAAGTTACTAAAGTGCTGGAAGCAAATAGTTACGGTATCGATTTATTTGAATATATTAAGCATGAAGTATTATTTTAATATTTATTTAAGTTCTGCGTAAAAAGATATAATAGGTATTTATGAAAATAAATAAATTATTAGTATGTGCGTTATTATTGCTAAGTGGACTAGTGCAAGCAGAGACTAAGAAAATAATTGAATTAGTTGATGGCACCGATATTTCTTATTATCATTATCCTGCAAAAGGAAAGAAATTATTTATTTGGTTGGCAGCAGAAGCAGGATTGCAAGCATCAGAAAAGACAATGGCTAAGCAATTGGCAGAAAAGGGGGTAGAAGTTTGGTACCCCGATTTGTTTGAAACTAATTTTTTACCGGTTGCTGCCAGTAGTGTAGAAAAATTTCCAGTTAATCAAATTAAGGCACTGATCGCTTCAGCTAACAAAGGTAAAGATATATATTTAGTGACTAGTGGTCGAGGTGTTATCCCAATATTAAAAGGTTTGCGTCAATGGCAATTAGAAATGCCTGCAAGCACCGCGATTAAAGGGATGATTTTACTGAGCGCAAAGTTCTTTGTTGGAACGCCTGACCCAGGACAAGCTGGTAAAATTTTACCGATTGTTAAGGCAACTAATATCCCTGTTTATTTATTTCAGCCGGCACAATCACCGTGGCGATGGAAGCTTGATAAAACGCTTCCTGCTCTACGCGAAGGTGGTAGCGAAGTATTTTTACAAATATTACCTAAGATACGTGATCGTTTTTATTATCGGCAGGATGCAGTAGCACAGGAATACCAGTTAGCAAATGAATTACCAGCTCTGCTTATACGTGCAAGCAAGGTACTAACTTTTTTATCATCACAACGGACAGCGGCTAAGCTGAACAAAGCGTCAACAAGAAATATTGCAACAACAAAAAAAGAGCGGTTGTTAACCGCTTATCCTGACAAACCAATAGCGCCAGCCTTGAGTTTAAATGACTTACAGGGCAAGAAAATAAATTTAAATGATTATAAGGGTGAGGTGCTGATGGTAAATTTTTGGGCATCATGGTGTCCACCTTGTGTCTATGAAATGCCTTCAATGCAGCGTTTAAATAATAGTATGCAGGGGAAGCCTTTCCGCATTCTCGCAGTCAACATGGCAGAAGGAATACCGACGATTAGAAAATTTTTAAAAGAAAAAGTACAAGCGGATTTCACTATTCTATTAGACAGTAATGGTGCCGCCTTAAAACGCTGGCAAGTGTTTGCCTTTCCAACGACGTATTTTGTCGATAAACAAGGAAAATTACGGTATGGATTATTTGGAGGGCGTGAGTGGGATAAGCCAGATGTTGAAAAGGCCATTAATGAACTCATTAATGAAGGTTAATAGAAATATTGGGAGTTAGGAGAACAAATGAAAGCATTTCTGATCCTTGTAGTACTCGTTTTGTTGGCAGTCATTATAGTATTTTTCTTTTTGGGTCAGGCTTCTCAGTCAGGTAAAGCGACAGGGGTGGTTAATGGGAGGTTAACAAAATGTCCCTCTAAACCTAATTGTGCTAGCAGTGAATATAGAGATGATGTTGAACATTATATTGAACCAATTACGCTAAATAATATGAATGCTGATAATTTATCAGTACTGACAAGTGTGATTCAAAGTATGGGTGGTAAGCTTGAACATGAAACAGCATCATATATAGCAGCAACTTTCACGTCCGGTTTTTTTAAATTTGTAGATGATTTAGAAATACGTATTGATCCAGATAATAAACTTATTCATATCCGATCTTCCTCCCGAGTGGGTTACAGTGATGCTGGAGTGAATGAGAAAAGAGTTCAATTGTTAAAAGAACGCTATCAAGCGAGGTCTGTGCTTTAGCAAATCGTCTTAATGTGTAAAGCAAGCCTTCTGGTTATTACCCCAAGGGCACTTTGTCACTTTGTTCGGGCGCGTTCGCAATGACAGTTATTTATTCACCCAATCCTGAGGAATAAGGTAATGTTCGTACAGTTTTGCTTCTGGTGTGCCTGCGTCAGGTGTCCAGTTATAACGCCATTTCACCAGTGGTGGTAATGACATTAAAATAGACTCTGTGCGCCCACCGGTTTGCAAACCAAATAGCGTGCCGCGGTCAAAAACCAGATTAAACTCAACATAACGTCCACGGCGGTAGAGTTGAAAATTGCGTTCACGTTCACCAAATTCAGTATTTTTACGTCGTGCAACAATCGGTTGGTAGGCGGGTAAGTAATGGTCGCCAACACTGCGCATGAAGGCAAAGCTTTTTTCAAAACCCCATTCATTAAGGTCATCAAAGAATAAACCACCAACACCACGCGGTTCGTCGCGGTGTTTAAGGTAAAAGTATTCATCACACCATTTTTTAAAACGTGGGTAGGTTTGTTCACCAAATTCGACACAGGCTTCTCTGGAGGTTTTGTGCCAATGAATAACATCTTCGTCATTGCCATAGTAAGGAGTGAGATCAAAACCACCACCAAACCACCAAACAGGGTCCTCGCCTTCTTTTTCAGCGATAAAAAACCGGACATTGGCATGTGAGGTTGGTACATAGGGATTATGAGGATGGATCACCAGTGACACGCCCATGGCTTGAAAGCTACGCCCGACTAACTCAGGTCGGTGTGCTGTGGCGGCAGCGGGCATATTGTCACCTTCTACATGGGAAAAGTTAATGCCAGCTTGTTCAAATACGGCTCCATCAGTCAGTACGCGGGTACGCCCACCACCAGGAGCGCCTTCGCGTTCCCAAAGATCCTCTTCAAATTTTGCAGTACCATCCTCGGTTTCAAGCCCTGCACAAATACGGTCTTGTAGTTCGAGGAGGTAAGCCTTAACGGCATTGATATCAGGTGTGTCCATGGGCGCGTATTAAACCACAGATGATCGGTGATTGACGAGTCACATTATGTAGGACGGATGACTTGACCTGTCTTAAGATCGCGGATACTGCTTGGGTTGGCTTTGTGGTTAGTTGTTCCGGAGAGAATTCCATCAAGAAGCTCACCAAATTGTAGGCGAACCTGTAGTGAATTACGGGCAGGATGCCGTCCGGATAAATTGGCGCTAGTGGAAATAATTGGCATATTGGTGGCTTGGCAAAGTGCAGCGGCTATGGGGTGTGTGGTGACGCGTACTGCCAAGCTGCTATGCCAACCGGTGAGCCAGTTAGGTACCCAGGCTTGTGCTGGAATCAGCCAAGTAACAGCGTCAGTAGAGGTATTGTTGATTTTGTTGCGATCAGATTGGCTAAGTGGTTTTAGAAAAGGCGTTAATTTATCAAGATTATCGGAAATAAGAATCAGTCCTTTACCAGGATCTCGTTGTTTGAGGGCTAATAAATGACTCACAGCATTTTCATTGAGCGGGTGACAACCGAGACCGTAAACGGCCTCGGTTGGATACGCGATGACACCACCCTTTTTTATAACATGGGCAGCTTGTCGTAATGACCAGCGCATCGGTTTAAATTACGCGCCAATGCGTTCCATTAAGCCATCATTTTTGGCGATGACAGCTTCACCATTGGCAATACGTTCGTCTTTGACACGTTTTGCTAAATCAGCATCACTGATTGAGAGCATTTGTGCGGCAAGATAAGCGGCATTTTTAGCACCGGCTTTGCCAACAGCCACGGTTGCAACGGGAATACCAGCTGGCATTTGTACGGTAGCCAATAAAGCATCCATTCCTTGAAGTGGGCCTGCATCAATGGGGACACCGATAATGGGTTTAGTGGTTAGACCCGCGACAGCACCGGCAAGATGTGCAGCCATGCCCGCAGCACAGATGAAGACTGCACAGCCATCTTGTTCTGCTTTGGTGACATAAGCATGTGTGGCAGCTGGTGTACGGTGTGCCGAGGTGACGCGCACATCAAAAGGAACATCGAGTGATTTTAAAACATCTACACACCCTTGCATGGTACCTAGATCAGAATCTGATCCCATTAAAATAGCAACGAATGGTTTTTTCATAATAAACCTCAGAATAGTAATTTAGTTTAAAAATAGCGTGAAGAAATTAGCTATCATCAGTTTCTGATTCGGTTTCTTCTTTTGCTGGTGGATCATAGGGTTCCGAGAAACGACAGTCCTTTTGCGGGCAAACTTTTTCTGTGCCACGTTTCTTGGTGGTTTTTACAGATAAAATTGGCCAGTTACATTTTGGACAGGGTTCCGCTAAGGGTTCATTCCAAATGGCATAAGTACAATCCGGGTAACGTTGACAGGAAAAAAATATTTTACCGTAGCGTGATTTACGTTTAAGAATTGTGCCTTTGTGACATTCAGGGCATTCAACGCCTGTGTCCGCGGGTTTTTCAAGTGGCTCGATGTGCTTACAGTTTGGATAGTTACTGCAACCAATAAATTTCCCGTAGCGGCCATGCTTAATAACTAGGTCATGTTCACAATCCGGGCACTTACGATCTTTGATGATTTCTGCATCTTTTTCATCATCGTCACCATTTAAGTTACGCGCGTAGTCACATTCTGGGTAACTCATGCAGCCAATGAAGCGACCACGACGACCTAAGCGAATTGATAGATCACCACCACACTTGGGACATTTCTCATCAATTTTTTCATGCGTGACATCGCGACGGTCAACATTTTTATCGGTGTGATCGACTTTGTCTTTGAAAGGACGCCAGAACGCTTTCATTAACGGTACCCAATCTTTTTCACCACGCGCAACTGCATCAAGATCGTTTTCGAGTTTTGCAGTGAAATCGTAATCTACATAATCAGTGAAATATTTAGTTAAGAAACCATTTACAACACGACCTACATCGGTGGGCATGAAGCGGCGTTTATCCATTTCTACATATTCACGATTTTGTAATGTTGAAATAATCGATGCATAGGTAGAAGGACGTCCAATGCCGTGTTCTTCCAATGTTTTTACTAAGGTCGCTTCGTTAAAACGAGGTGGTGGTTGTGTAAAGTGTTGTTCTGGACGAATCTTCAGAAGTTTAACGGTATCGCCCTCTTCCATTGGCGGCAGTAATTTTTCATCGTCTTCAGCCGGTGTGTCGTCAACGCCTTCTTGGTAAACCGCCATAAAGCCGGGATCAACAATGGTTGAACCGTTAGCGCGGAAAATATTGCCTTCACCTGCTTGAAGATTTGCGCCAACTGTATTGATGGTGGCGTGTATCATTTGGCTGGCAACTGTGCGCTTCCAAATTAAACCGTATAATTTGTTTTGGTCGGTTGTGAGTGATTTCTTAATGGAAGCTGGATCACGCATTGCAGAAGTCGGACGAATCGCTTCATGCGCTTCTTGTGCATTTTTAGCTTTAGTTTTAAAAGCGCGAGGTTTTTTGGGTACTTTTTCTTTGCCATAACGTTGTGCAATGGTGTCACGAATCTCATCTAGCGCTTCTTGTGCCAGTGTTACCGAGTCAGTACGCATATAGGTAATTAAACCGACCGAACCTTCGCCGGTATCAATACCTTCATAAAGTTGTTGCGCAATGCGCATAGTGCGTTGTGTGGTGAAGCCTAATTTACGCGATGCTTCTTGTTGCAATGTTGATGTGGTGAACGGCGCAGATGGGTTGCGCTCGCGTTTTTTCTTTTCAATTTTAATAACCGTTAATATGCCCTTAGAGGCATCGTTAATGGTTTTTTGAATGTCATGCGCTTGATCAGTATTATCAACACTGAATTGAGTGATTTTTTCACCCGCATATTGCGTTAGTTTGGCAGAGAACTTTTTCTTTGAGGCTTCTGTGTCTGCTTCAATTGACCAGTATTCGCGTGGTTCAAATTTTTCGATGAGTTCTTCACGTTCAACGATCATACGCAGTGCTGGACTTTGTACACGCCCCGCCGATAAACCACGGCGAATTTTTTTCCATAACAGTGGCGATAAGTTAAAGCCCACTAAGTAATCGAGCGCACGGCGTGCTTGTTGCGCATTGATTAAGTCGTAAGATAATTCACGTGATTCCTCAATCGCATGCTGAATCGCTTTCTTGGTAATTTCGTGAAACACCACGCGAGTGACTTCTTTATCTTTAAGTAATTTCTTTTTCTTGAGTAATTCAAACAAGTGCCAGGCGATGGCTTCACCTTCGCGATCCGGATCGGTCGCGAGATATAAAACGTCGGCTTTTTTAATGGCCTTGGAAATGGCATCGATGTGTTTCTGGTTTCGCTCGATGGCTTGATATTTCATTTCAAAATTATGTTCGGTATCTACCGCGCCTTCTTTCGGCAGCAAGTCCCGAACATGACCGTAGGAAGCAAGGACTTCAAATCCTTTGCCAAGATATTTTTTAATAGTTTTTGCTTTTGCCGGTGATTCGACAATGACGAGTTTATTGCCCATATTTTTAATCAGGGTCGGTGAGACCTCTGGTTCCTTGTTGTTAAGTGCCTGCTCAAGGTGCGGCTAATTTATACAGTGTAAAACTTACGTAGTTAATGCAAGAGAGAGTAATTTTCTTCAAAAACGAAATCTTCCATCCATGCGTAGGCTGCTTCCTGTCCGGGTTGATTAAACAACACCATTAACACCACCCATTTGACTACATCGTGATCAACTTCATCTGCTTCTAATGCCATGATGCGGTCTATGACGAGTTCGCGGCTATATTGATCGAGTACGCCAGCTTGTTCTAAATGTAACAATAAACCGCGGCATTCAACATCAATACGATCTGATTCTTCATCCGTATAAATACGAATTGAACGAGGGCTCTCATGATGTCTAGCATCTTCATTTTCGCGCAGGGTCGTGAGACCTTCTAACCAATCGAATGCCTTATTGATTTCACCTTGCCCAAAACCGGCTTTACTCAGCTCAGTTTGCAGAGACTGTTGGTCTTGAGGTGGCTCAATATCATCCACCATGTAATTCTCGAAGAGATAGACTAATACATCGAGTACGTTTTCTTTCATAACCTTTTTCAGCTGCGGCATATCCTTCCTCCCGGAAGTGCCACAATAGATCCTTGTATTTCCAATGAGGATAGCATCGCTGAAACGCGCTCTGCCGTCAATCCACTGCGGGAAATAAGTGTATCAATGGCAACGGGGTCGTAATCAATATATTTCATCAATGGCTCGTCTGGAGAGCTGGAAATGGCATGCTCACTTGGTTTGGGCGGGATCACCAGTGTGCCGAGTAAACTAGATAATTCGCTGACGATATCATGGGTCGATTCCACCAAACAGGCGCCATCACGGATTAAACGGTGGTTTCCGCGCACCATTGGGTTATGAATGGAGCCGGGAATAGCGAAAACCTCGCGCCCCTGTTCGGCGGCGAGGCGGGCGGTAATCAGTGAACCACTGCGAAAAGCGGCCTCTATAACTAATACGCCAACGCTTAAACCACTGATAATTCGATTACGCCGTGGGAAATTGGCGGCTATTGGCATGATATCAGGAGAAAATTCACTAATGACAGCGCCTTGGTGGCTTATACGATGGGCAAGTCGACTATTTTGTGCTGGGTAAATGTTATCGAGTCCGCTACCAATTACAGCAATAGTTTGGGCATTAGCGTTTAAGGCACCGGTATGTGCGGCAGCATCAATACCCAGTGCCATGCCACTATTAATGATTAATCCACTTTTAGCGAGTTCACGTGCGAAGTCGTGCGCGGTGTCGAGTCCCGTTGCCGATGCGTTACGACTGCCAACAATGCCTAGTTGCGGTAAGGAGAGACAATCTGGATCACCGTTTATGAAAAGAACTAAAGGGGGATCGTTAATATTTTTAAGTAAATCTGGGTAGTTGGGGTCGGCAAAATGAATAATATGGTGTGAATCGCTTTTTGCTAACCAGTTTAGATCCTTATCAATAGCACGTTGATCAGGCTGGCTTAATGCTTTGCGTAATGAGGCGCTTGAGATTTCGTGTTGGTATCGAAGTATTTCACTGGCGGAAGAAAATCGTTGCAGCAATTTATTCGCAGTGTGTGGGCCAAAGCGAGGCGTATGGAACAGTGTTAGCCAAGCGATTAATTCTTTTTCAGTATTGGTTTTGGGATCGAACGTTGATCCGCATCCTTGCGGTTTGATCATGATTCAAGGCCTCCTTGCCTTGCCAGACATTGAACTGTCTGGAAATGTTAAATATAAATTGTTTTACAATTCAGGTGGATTACGTACTGCATCAAAAACATGTAGTGGACTGGTTGCATCCATCACAAGTGCAAAGCTAACTTTCTCAAAGACACGGAAAATCATCAAAGTGCCTGCACGTTCGTCAGGTAATTTTACCGTATCACCGCGTTCAGGTGATACATCATCACTGACAATCTTACCGCGAGTGTAAACAGCGAGAACGGTGCCGACATCTATTTTTTCACGGCTACCAGCATCCACAACAACAAGTTGGTTTTGACCAATTTGAACAACACCATCAACGACAGAAATAATCGCGGCATCAATATTTGCGCGTGGCGCATGCGGCATGAAGTTTTCATTTATATCATTGTCACTAAGAGGTAAGAGTCGATCGCCTTTTTGTGATTCACGTTCAGTGCTGGTGATAAGCAGTGTTGAAATCTCACCAAATCGCGCGACGGTTGTTTCGCCGACGTAGACAGCTTCGTAACCAAGGACTTCTGGTTCTTCACCCTCTTTTGGTTTGCCGTGCTTAATGTATTTGATACCAGGACGGAAGACACTGTATTTTGCTTTGCCTTCTTCTTTTAAATTGCGAACATACAAGCGATCACCGGCACCGGCAACAACATGTTCATCAGCCGGTTGCACAACATACGGTGCACGTTCTAATTCTTTTTCGCCCACAGCAAGTGGCTTAGAAAGGAATTGTTGAATGGCATCGAGGGGTATCGTAGGGATGGCACGATCAAGGCGTGTTTTACGAATACCTGGTGATAATTTCATATTCGGACGAGCACGTTTAGCAACGCTAATAATAGGGTTACCATTAACATCGTAACTAAGAACCAGCTCATCGCCCGGATAAATAAGGTGCGGATTTTTTACCTGCGGGTTAACATGCCACACATCGGGCCAACGCCACGGACTATTGAGAAAACGTCCAGCAATATCCCAGAGCGTGTCACCTTTAACGACTGTGTAACGGTCAGGGTGATCCGGATTCAGGGTCGGTGCTGCGAAAGTAGAGCTTGCAAAAGTCAGCAGCAGGAGCACAAGAATTTTTCTGGCTAACATGTGAGTCCCTTTTATTATAAGTTAAATCAAACATAGCCCTGTATTGGGTATAGCGCAAGTGCTATGTTATCCAGTATGATCATTATCTTAGCAGCATAACCTATGTAAATACTAGAATTTGTTGATGCAAATCACATGATGACATTAAAAATATTGAAATACCCTGATGCACGTCTCAGAACGGTGGCAAAATCTGTGGCAGAAGTCACTGATGTGACCCGAGAGTTGATTGATAACCTGTTTATCACCATGTATGCCGCGCCAGGCATCGGTTTGGCGGCAACACAGGTTGATGTACATGAGCGTATCATAGTGATTGATATTTCAACAGAAAAAGACCAGCCGCTGGTGTTGATAAACCCTGAAATTACCAAGAAAAATGGGTCAGAAGTGAGTGAGGAAGGCTGTTTATCTGTTCCTACTATTTATGAAAAGGTTGAGCGTGCCGAGTCGATAACGGTGCAAGCGCTAGATCGAAATGGGCAATCGTTCACGTTGTCGACGGATGGGTTGTTGGCAGTTTGTATTCAGCATGAAATTGACCATTTGGATGGTAAAGTGTTTGTGGATTACCTTTCACCATTAAAACAGCAGCGAATTGAAAAAAAACTTGAGAAAAATCAAAAGTTTGAAGAAAGTCACACGGTCTTCTAAAACGTTATTCTGATGCCCAAATCATTAAAAATAATCTTTGCTGGAACGCCAAGCTTCTCCGTGCCTAGCTTACAAGCCCTCATGGAATCACGGCATGAGATTGTTGCTGTTTATACCCAGCCAGACCGCCCTGCGGGTCGGGGGCGCAAGTTAACAGCCAGTCCCGTGAAACAATGTGCTGAACAGGCGTGCATACCCACTGAACAGCCTGAAAGCCTTAAAGATGAGGTTGCCCAGCAACAATTAGCCGGTTATCAGGCAGATATTATGGTGGTGGTGGCTTATGGGCAGTTGTTGCCGCCGGTTGTTTTGGCAACGCCCCGCTTAGGCTGTATTAATGTCCATGCTTCTTTATTGCCACGCTGGCGTGGTGCGGCACCAATTCAGCGCGCAATTTTGGCGGGAGACGCCGAAACCGGCGTTACCATTATGCAAATGGCTAAGGGCTTGGATACGGGGGACATGTTGGCTAAAGTTGCCATTGATATTGATCCAAGTGAAACGGCTGCAGAATTACATGATCGTCTAGCGGTGTTGGGTAATAACGTATTGCTTGAGGTGATTGAGCAATTACAAACCGGTACAGCCACGCCAGAAGTGCAGGATGAATCTGCAACGTGCTATGCCGCAAAACTCAGCAAAGCTGAAGCCCCGATTGATTGGTCGGCACCGGTCGAGGCGTGCCAACGTCAGATAAGTGCATTTAATCCCTTTCCTGTTGCAACGGCTCAGCTAGGCGAAGAAACATTACGTATTTGGCGTAGTAAAATTATTGATCCTGAGTCTGCCTCGGCGTCACCCGGCATAATTTTAAGTGCCGATAAACAGGGTATTGCCGTACAAACTGGAGCCGGTGTGTTATTGATTTTAGAATGTCAGGCACCGGGTAAAAAACGCCTTTCTGCTGCTGATTTTGTGAATGCACGCCCTACTCTACGTGAATCAGGTCATCAATTTGTCGTGAGCGATGAATCGTGAGTAATGCAGTCAATGTTAGGGCGCAAGCAGCACGTTGTGTTACTGCGGTAATTAGTGAAGGTGAATCCTTAACCACTGCGTTGGAGTTGTCGCGTTCAGTGGTGGCCTCCCGTGATATTGGTTTGTTGTATGAAATGAGTTTTGGCGTGATGCGGCATTATTATCAGCTTTATCATCTGGCGAGGTTATTATTGAGTAAGAATTTAAAGCCTCGCGATAAAGACATTCTTGCCTTGATTCTGGTGGGTTTATACCAGCTTATTTACATGCGTATTCCTAATCATGCGGCGTTAAATGAAACCGTCAGCGGCACCAAAAGTCTCTCTAAACCGTGGGCACGAGGCTTAGTTAATGCCTTGCTAAGAAGGTATTTAAGAGAAAGTGAGGACTTACTTTCAAAGGTAAACTCGAAGTCAGATGTTGCCTCAGAAATGCCCGGATGGCTGGCACAACGACTGCAAAAAGCCTGGCCGGAAGATTGGCCACAGATAAAACAAGCTAGCCAGTCGCACCCGCCGATGAGCTTACGTGTGAACCGCGCTCAGCAGGATCGTGATGCTTACCTCGCGTTGTTAAAAGTGGAAGAAATAACGGCAGAAAAAATTGATGCAACCCCTGCCGGTTTACAATTAGATGAACCGGTGAACGTTGATAAATTGCCTGGCTTTGAACAAGGTAAGGTGTCTGTTCAAGATGCGGCGGCGCAATTAGCCTGTGAGTTGTTGGCACCCGCCGAGGGTGATCGTATCTTAGATGCTTGTGCAGCCCCCGGCGGAAAAACAGCCGCTCTGTTGGAGTATGCTGCTGCACATAAAAGACACTGTGAAGTACTGGCATGGGATAATAGTGAGCAACGTTTAGAACGTTTGTCTGATGGGCTTGTGCGATTAGGGCATCAAGCCGCTGTGGCATGTGTGGATGTCAGTGATGCAAAAGCGGTTAGCGAACAAGGTGAGTTTCAACGAATTTTATTAGATGCACCTTGTAGTGCAACCGGAGTGATTCGACGTCATCCAGATATTAAATTGTTGCGTCGTGAAACGGATATAGTGAGTTTGGTGAAAACCCAGTCTGCGATGCTGGATGCATTATGGCCAATGTTAAAACCGGGCGGATGTTTGTTATATGCAACTTGTTCTATTTTACCAGATGAAAATACTCTTCAAATACAGGCATTTCTTGCTCGTCAGCCGGATGCACGTGAGGTCACTATTAAGGCAAATTGGGGTATAGCGCAAGCAGTAGGTCGTCAAATTTTACCGGGTCAGCAAGGGATGGATGGTTTTTACTATGCCCTGCTTGAGAAACAAGTTTGTCGGCAAGAGTAAAATAATGCATATAATAAACTTAATTCAATGTCGTCCAGTTACGCGCCAATGTGGCTTGTTAGCGTTATTGCTATTTTTGTCGCCGATGTACGGACAGGCAGCAGGTATCATCATTGAGAAAGCAAGTACAAAATTGCAAGACGGTGTGTACCAGTTGAATGCAAATATTCAATATGAATTGAGTGATGAGGTGTTAGAGGCACTTAATAATGGTATTACACTAACTATGCAAGTCAGTATAAAAATAGAAAAGCCTCGACCGTTTTTATGGAATGAATTGATTGCAGAAAAGTCACAACGCTACGAATTGAAATATCATGCATTGAGTGGGCAATATTTAGTGAAATCTAGTGACAATGAACAACGTAGTTATTTATCACTGACCAGTGCGCTCCGCGCATTAGGACACATTCGATCATTGCCTATTTTACAACAAGTACAATTACAAGATCCGCAAGACATCATCGTGAAAATTCACACGGAACTAGATACCAATGCACTGCCGGCTCCTTTACGTCCAACAGCATGGCTAAGTAGTCAGTGGAAACTCAGTAGCGAATGGTTCACATGCCCTTTACGATATTAAAAAGACTAACGTCTGGTCCGATCTCGGCGGCGGTATTGTCGATTTTATTGCTGTTGTCTCTATATATTATGAGTGGTGCAACGGAAGATTCCGCCAGCTTTAACAGCCAATACGTTCTACTGTTAATTACCATTTTAATTGGCTTAGCGATGTTGGTGGCAATGATCGCGGCGAATGTTATTCGGCTTTACAAACGCTATAAGGCGGGTGAACCAGGCTCACTACTCACCACGCGATTATTGGTTGTGTTTGTAGTTATAGCCGTTATTCCGGTGAGTGTTGTGTATTATTTTTCGGTCGATTTTTTACATCGAGGTATTGATAGTTGGTTTGATGTGCGGATTGAAAAAGCATTGGATGATTCATTAGAATTATCACGTTCTACCTTAGATAGTCGTTTGCGCGATTTATTACGTTCAACAGAACAATTAGCGGTGGAAGTGGCGGATGAATCTGAAGCTTCAGCAGTGTTACGTTTAGATGATTTGCGAGCACGAAGTGGTGCAAGTGAAATGACTTTATTTGATGGCGGTCGAATTGTGGCATCAAGTAGTGCAGGCGATAAAATTGTGATCAATCCAAATCGCCCAGATGAAGCTATTTTCTCCGATATTAACCGTGGCAGAAATTATGCCGGCTTAGATACTATCCCTGGTGTAGGTTTACAAATGAGAATCATGGTGCGTGTACCATTAGTCAGGGCGGATCTCGGTGTGCGTTCGTTACAGGCGCTTTATCGTGTCACGGCACGTCAAAAAGAATTGGCGGATTCTGTGCAAGAGGCATTTTCTACCTATAATGAACTAGTTTATTTACGTGACCCTCTTAAATACAGTTTTACATTAACATTAACATTGGCATTGTTACTAAGCATATTAAGTGCAGTCTGGGCTGCTTTTTATACCGCAAGAAAATTGGTTGCGCCGATCAGTGATTTAGCAAAAGGAACCGCAGCCGTCGCCTCGGGCGATTACAGTAAACGCTTACCCTTACCTGCCAATGATGAATTGGGTTTCCTTGTACAATCATTTAACCAAATGACACGGCGTATTGAACGAGCACGTAATGATGCTGAGTTGAGTCGTCAACAAGTCGATGAACAGCAAGCATATCAGGCTTGTGTGTTATCAAATCTAAGTTCAGGTGTCATTACGCTGGATGCCGAGCAATGTTTACAAACCTTTAATGAAGCAGCCAGTAGAATTTTGTCGGTTGATCTTGAGCCACTGTATGGAAAATCGTTTAAGGAGTTGACTACATTACATAGTAGCCTTGGGCGTTTTGTTGAAATCGTGCTTGAACAGCTCGAGAAAAATAAACAGTGGCGTGAGGAGATTATCTTATTCGGTGCATCAGGTCGCCAGATATTGGTTTGTCGCGGTGTACCGATGACAGGCGTATTGGAGGCATCCGGTGATACGTTAATTGTGTTTGAAGATGTCACTACGCTGGTACAGGCGCAGCGAAATGCGGCATGGGGTGAAGTGGCAAGGCGTTTAGCGCATGAAATTAAAAATCCCTTAACCCCTATCCAGCTATCAGCGGAGCGTTTGCGGCATAAGTACCTCAACACAATGGATAAAGAGTCGGCAGAAGTATTAGATAAATCAACACATACTATTGTGCAGCAAGTGGAAGCAATGAAGGAAATGGTTAACGCTTTTTCAGAATACGCTCGTGCACCACAAATAAAGTTAGAAGCACTTAATCTGAATGGTTTAGTCGACGAAGTGCTGGACTTGTATCGTGACGAGGAGTCCGGTCTGCATTTAAACGTGTCACTTGATCCGGTGATGCCACAAGTTGAAGCAGATGAAGGTCGTTTGCGGCAATTACTGCATAATTTGATTAAGAATGCGATTGAGGCGATGCAAGGTACAACTGAGAACCCGGAAATTTCAGTTCGTACCTTATGTATGCAAGAATCTAAATGCCGTTATGTAGAATTACGAATTGATGATAATGGTCCCGGTTGGCCAGGTGATGTACAAGCCGAGTTATTTGAGCCTTATGTTACTAGTAAGCAAGGTGGCACAGGTTTAGGTTTGGCCATAGTGAAAAAGATAGTTGAGGAACACGGTGG
>VAPL011086219.1_pt1 | contig 15550 bp, 18 predicted proteins | sample 3395061 | NCBI WGS metagenome assembly VAPL01 (sample SAMN08290444, study PRJNA428436) | hydrothermal vent metagenome | isolation source: Deep-sea hydrothermal vent chimney 2 | place: Pacific Ocean: Juan De Fuca Ridge | depth 2182 m m | reverse complement strand
GCTTTGATTGTGGATCCTACCGTTGTACCACAAGGCGCTGGTGTGTTTAGCTCGCGCAACTCCTCCGCAATGCTTACAGGCCGATCCTGCCGGGCGATCATGGTCGCAATAATAGCGCTGCTTTTTTAGCAGGCACTTTTCTGCAGCCTCAATGGTTTTATGTGCGTGGCCACAATTAGCCCGCTCCTCCCAGTGCTGTTGATCCATGCTGCAAGATCCAGTTTGCACCACTGCTGAGTAACGCTCTGTTTTCATCGACCATCTCTCCCACCTGCTGGCTTCGGGTCAATCCCTCAGTCCATGTAAACATTATAGCAATCAACTTGATTATTGTCAAGCATTCAATCAAATGGTGGCTTTATAGTAAGAAAATAGTAGATACCGAAATTAAAAGTATGGTTAGGAAAATATCTACTATTTTTCCATTTTCCGTTGTCTCTTTTTGAACAAACTCATCGATCATCTTGCGTTCTTCATTTGTTATGTACAATCCTGATTTAACCCTGCTGATAACAATACTTAATTTTCTTTCCACGGCACTAACTCTATTTATGTGTCGGAAACAAAGGTAATCATGCTGAGTGTTTCTATTTCGTCGACCGAAAGCCCCAAGTTTATAGTTGCCAACTGCGATTCAACTTGCTGGTTTGTCCCCCATGAATTGCATTCTTTAACAAAAGCTTTCAAAAATATTACTTGTTCTTCGTCGCCGGACTGAGCAAGTAATGCTCCCAAATATTCCCAATCAACATCTTTCCGTATTCCCATTCTCATAACACTAACTCCAGTTGTTCGTCCCACATGTTAGGCCAAGTTTTATTTGACTTTACGTTGTTTTCCGCAGCTGTTAGTTGTTGCAGATTATCAGGACAATGTAGACCACACACATGGGCGTGATTGATTGGAACAATATGATCTGTTTGCATATCGGTTCCTTCTTCACGGCAGAATCGAGCGTACAGGAACATATCCCACACTTGTCTCAAATCACACCACTTTGGTGTTGCCAAAACACATTGTTTATAGTATCGGCAACTACGAGCATATTGGATAGACTGTACCGCTGTGTGCCCTTTCACAGCATACTTATACCAGTTAAATTGAATCAGATCGCAGTGTGAAATACTACTCCTCACTCTTGTTTCTCCAGCACAGCGCGACGGGGTGAAATGGTATTCCATCTTTTGTTAGGTTTGCGTAAGCTATTTTTACCATCCGATAAATATATAAGTCTCTATTTGTGTAACATTCTTCTTTTTCCTGGTGTGTCCCTGGAGATGTAACTGTAAAAGATTTCCCAAGGCTTTGCAGATGAAGAATAGCCCATCCATCTTTTGACTTTGATATTTTTATCACTTTGAATTCGTCATCTCGCCAAGCCTTTACTTTTATCAACGATTTAGATCTTTTGCCGTCCTCGTATGGGAATCCCGGTATTCTTATGATTAGGCCTTCATACCCAATCTCTATCGCACAACTAAGCATGGTACTTATGTCTTCATTTCCTAGTGGTATTGTCACTGCAAGTGATATGTTTTTCCCTGAATTCTCATATATACTTCTAATCATCATGAGTCTTTTTTTATAACAACTAGAATCAACTATATCGTACATTATGTATTTGATTGATTTAGTTCCGTCTTGTTTCCTTTTGATCCAGCTAACTATTGTTTGGAGCGATTCGCCGTGGCAGTATAGCTCACCGTCAACGGTAACACCTGCGGGAATTCTTATGTCGTTGAGTATGTGGTCAATAGACGATATCAACTTACCGTTCCTAGAATATGCAGTGATTTTCCCACAGTCGTTTGTTATCATGCACCTGTTACCGTCATATTTATATTGAACATATGAATCCGGGGGAATAGACCCCTTGAACTTATCAAATCTATATGCAAGCATTGGCTTTGGCTTGCCAATTAAATTAGTTGCCTTCTCTCTAACTTCGGATATGTCGCATACATATCCCGAATCAATTTTTTTATTCAATCTCGAGTTAATTCTGCTTTTGATTTGCTCTTGTTTTGTTCTGGATGCAAGCCCAAAATTAACCACCTCATTTGATTGGGTCATCTCTCCACCAACAGCACCGTATTCCATTTCTATCAGATCGTGCTCAGATTGCCATATGGACCACTGAACTATTCCACCTGAGTTGCTTCTTTTATACATGGTAACTTTATCAATCATTTTGAATTCCTCCATCACCAAATTCTCTATTTAGCCATAGGATTTTGCTTGCATTTATTTTCCTATAATCGCCTCTGATTTTTCCTTTTATTAAAAACCAATCTATGCCGACTCTGGCCGATTCAGAAATTTCGATACCAATTTGTTCAAATTTATATTTGCTTATAGAGCAATGTATTCCATCGGTATCATCTTCGATTTTCATACTCAAATATAAACTATTTCCCTCTATTATTTCGCCACCTCTAGAAACTACTTTCGACAATTCATTTAAGTCAATCAAATTTTTCTCGACTATTTTTGCAATCACGGTGAAAGTCCCCTCACCATGCACATCTTTTATTTTTGATGGCTTCTTGCTCAATCCGAATTTCTTCGGATATTTATATATGTCGCCCCAATAATGTTCGGCAGGGAATAATATGTCGAAAGCAGTAGACGGGTTCATTAATTTTTCTGATTGTGCTTTTGTATATGGTGTTCCGCCCTTTCTTTTTTGTATCATATCTTTGGCTTTTTGTATTCCAATCCCGTAGAGGTTAGTCAAGCCACCGATTAGCTTTCCGCCTGATACAGTCCACTTTATATCTGATTTTTCGGGATCAATCGGGGAGTATTCTATCCCATCATTGGTAACCATATCACGGAGCAATTTTACTGATTGCTCATCACCTCGGGAGTGGTTCAGATTTGCTACAGCGAATTGGAGGGGATAATATGCTTTAGCGCATGCCGTCCAATAAGAAATTAAAGCGTAAGATACGGCGTGTGATTTATTAAATCCCCATGCCCCAAACGTTACCATGTTTTCCCACACTTCAATTGCAACAGCCGGTGACACACCACGTTTTTCAGTGCCTTCTAAAAAATTATCTCGATATTTATTAAAATATTCCTCGCCTAAACTTTTGCTAGCGGCCTTCCTTAATGCCGAAACATCTTCCCAGCTTAGACCACCAAAATTTCTGGCAATTGTCATTAACTGCTCTTGGTATATTATCACTCCAAATGTTTCTGATGTTTCATCCACGTATGCCTTATCGTTGCTAATGTATTCAACTTTCTCTTGTCCAGTTCTGCGTTTTATATACGTGTCCGCACCACCGCTATGGAGTGGCCCTGGTCTAGCCAATGCAGTGATAGCCACGATATCATTAAAATTATGTACACCCATTTTCTGGGATACTGAAGCGACTGCGTAGCCTTCGAATTGGAATATTCCAGACACTCTATGATTGTTAAAAATATCAAAAACTTTTTTATTGTCGAGGGGCATATCATAAAAATGTCTGAAATCAAAGCCAGATAGTTCCGCGCACTCTTCCAAAATTGATAGCGTTCTAAGCCCAAGGCAATCAATTTTCAAAAGGTTTAAGTACTCTGCATCTTTTTTATCGATCATCAAGCTACCCTCTCGCACATTGACGCCGGAATATATTTCTAGGTTTTCATTCCCGACTACAATCCCAGCGGCATGTTTTCCAAAATGTCTAGCATGCCCCTCGATTCTAGATGTTAATTCCATCTGAGGGTATTTTTCTATTAAATCCTTTCCTGACTGCGTTGTCGATAATGTATCTGATATGCACATGTTGGATCGATTGTCACCTGCGAACACTTCCACTATTGATTTCTTAACATCCTCTGTTTCCCATGGTGGGATTCCAAGTGCTTTGGAAAATTCGCCTATTGCTATTGTTGGCTGCATCGTGCTCACCGTAGATATGTGAGCGACTTTATCCGCGCCGTATTTTTTAGATAAATATTTGATAACTTTATCTCTTTTGACATCAGGGAAATCGATGTCTATATCGGGTAAGTCTGCTCGGTTGATGTCAATAAATCTTTCAAAAATTAATCCGTATTTGAGAGGATCAACCTCTGTTATTCCCATTAAATAGCACACTAGAGATCCGGCGCTGCTGCCACGGCTTGGGCCGACCAGCATGGTTTTTTTTGCTTCGGAAATCATATCAGCAACGATTAAAAAATAATCACCAAAGTCTTTTTCTTTTATTAAATTAATTTCCATATCTAGTCGGTCAGAGTATTCCTTGTGAAAAATATCTATACCTCGTTTTTTTGCACCAGCAACACAAAGGCCGAGGATGCTCCCTTTGCCGGTAAATTTTAAATTTTCAGATTTTTTTAAATTAAAGCTTGAACATTCGTCCGCTATTCTGTGTGTGTTTTCTATCGCATCACGATCACCCCAGATAGAAAACCATTCATCCGTTGATAATATATGCTGGGGGTATGTTTGTAGGTCTATTCCATTGGAGCTAGAAAATACTTCATAGACGGCTTTATCTTTAACAGATGGATATCTATTGTTTATGATTGCCACCCGTGGGATCTGATTGTTGAGAAATTTATCAGGCGTTGTTTGTGTCATGGCAACGTAATCAACACGTTCTTCAGTGATAAAAGTTTCTCCTATAACAATAATGTTTTCGCTTAAATTCACGACATCGAATATACTTGTTCGAGGAAAATAATAAAAATTTTCCCAAGACTTTTTTACCAACCCATATAACTCGGACAATCCCTTTTGATTTTTGGCTATAAAAATCATTTCTGGGCCAAAGTTTTTAACCCCCCGATCAAGGCACATAACGACCATAAGACGCACTGCAAAGATAGGTTTTATTTTATTTGACATCTTACATAGTTTTGGGTGCGCGAATGTTACGCTATAATCGGCGATACCAATAACACCATTAACGGCATAATTAGCCAGCGTGTCAACACTGCCGAAAACCTTTTTGAAAGTGTATTCAGATCTAAGTGCTAAATGTATAATGTTCATTCTCAACCATCCATTTTAAACCTTCAATCATTGCCAGCACGTCGCTCTCTGCTCTATGCGCATTCGGAATATTAAAATTTCCAGTCGCAAGTTCGAATAGTTCGGCCAATTTCATCCGTCTATTTTTTAAATGAAAAGATGCTTCAACTGTGCATATTTGATTTATCGGCCATGGGAAATGGGTAAGTTTGTCAATGCGCATTAGCTCTACTGCTAGCATTCCGGAGTCGAATGAATTGTTGTGTGCGATTGAATGCGTCACTCCGGTAAAAAAGTTCGCAATCTTTTTATATGAGATTGCGAAGGAATCACAATCCTCGACCATCTCATCTGTTATCCCATGGATTCTATACGTTTCAATCGGGATTAAGATGGGTGGCTTTATCAAAAGGTTAATTGAGTCAATAACCTTAAAATCGAAGTCCGTTTTTATCGCACATATTTCCAGAATGTGCGGCTGGAGGTCAATATTTATAGGGGACGGCTTCAATAGTCCGGTGGTTTCTGTATCAAAAAATAAAAGCATCATTATTTTCCCCCACTAAATCAAAAATTACACTTCGCATTGTCGCTTATCCTTATTACTATATTTTGATATACATACCCTTACATACCCATAGTATCTTATTTTTAAGCAAAAAAAAAGCCCCTTCGCAGGGGCTTTTCAAGATCAAAAGATATATTTAAAAGATATCTTCTTCCTTTACTTGTTGATAATTCGCTGAATTAGATTGACGACATCACAATAATATGCCACCAATTTAGGATGTTGCTTTTCACTGCACCCAGCGGCTCTCAACATTTCGGAAACTTCTTCTTTCGTGGCGGTGGGGTTATCTTCAATCAGACCGAACATGGTCTGTGTTACACGGCCGCCAGGGCGCTTTTTAGGTAAGTCGATTTCGATCTCTCCAGCCTTACAATAAGCACGAACTGCGCGAGCTGAGGCTGATTCGTCGGTGCCTTTGACGTCTTTGATGATTGTGCCAACAACATCCACAAACAGCTCTTCATCAACCTTTTCGGAAGAGCCAATAACAGTATCAAGAATTGCTTTAATTTGCTCTTTCCGGGCTTTGGATGAAATTACTAAACCAGTCTCGATGGCCAACTCCATGAAAATTTTGCTAGCGTCCTTAAATGAAAATCCAGCACTAACAAGCGCACATTTAATTTCGTCTTCGGTTTTTTTTGCGGCAACTGCGGCGTCGAAAACTTCTTTCGCTTTATTTGTTTCAGCCATTCGAATGATTCCTATTTTATGTTTCGGGATTTCTGATTGAAGAAGTGCAATCAGTTCACTTTTTTTAGCATTTTTTTGGAATAGCGCAGCAAAGGGTTCTTGCCAAAGATTCGAGAACACTGATCGTGATTTTCTTAGACAGGTTGTTAAAATCTAGAATTAACGTAGGCTCATCGCTTTTTATGTCTATCGGATAATTCGAATCATTGCTGAATTTACAAATTATATTCCCATTGATGTTGATTAAATATTTCATTTTCTTCTCTCCCCCTTTAATATTTCAAATTATACTATATTGTTTCTGATAAATCAAATTCATAATCGGTTATTATCTTTTTTGACAATGTCTCATCCACTAGAATTTTGCTTGTTTTCATAAACATCTCGTTGTGAACATACATAAAAAAGGAATCTACGGAGTAAGATGGATTGTCAACATTCCGTAGTCTAAATTTAACCCAGTGCCTAGCCATCACAGCAGCATACCCTTTATATCCAAGGCATATTGGCTCTTTAAAAGATCGCAACCCACATTTATATGTAACTATGATTCCACCACCTTTTTTGCTATCGAATTCTTTGTAACTTGCACTTGTCACTTTATACCAATTCTCAATATTTTTCTTTTTAGGCTTTTTTGTCTTCCTTACAATTTCATCATCATATTCGATTTCTCTAATCTGCTCAATAAATTGAAATTCACATCCACACACATCACAAAATTTGGCCGTTGGGGGTTGGTGACATCCACAATTTTCACAAGTTTTTATTATTGGCTGACTTTTCTTTTTCCGATTGCCATTTTCTTTTATGTCAACATCGTTTATTGGGCCAAGCCGTTTAAAGTTGCCTGGAAAATCCAGTATTAAGCAGTGGTCTTTTGTCGGGCTTACACGGGAGCCACGGCCAGCTATTTGGACGTGCATTATTAGAGATTTGGTTGGCCGAAGAATTGCAATTAAATCGATTTCGGGATCATCATATCCGGTTGTTAATACATCAACATTAACAATAGCTTTATATTCGCCATTTTTTGCACGCAAGAGCTCCATATCACGACAAGTATCCATTTTCGAATGTATGCAGACTGTCGGAATTCCGTTTAATTCCAATTCTAGTTTTATATTTTCAGCATGCGCAATATCAATTGCAAAAATTAACCATCTATTATAATGTTTTCCATAACGAATAACTCGATTAATTGCTTTTCTAGTTATTTCTGATCGATCAAATCTATCTGAACATTCATCTTGTTTGAAATCATTCCCGCGTGACCCGATCCCCTGCATATCAAATTGGACGTTAGTGGGTTTTGATATCAGCCGACACAAATACCCCTCTGAAACTAGCCTATTGTATCCGTCAATGTCTGTTATATCGTAGGACACACCATCAAAAAAATTATCTTTACCGCCATATATTAATCCGTGATTGTGGCGGAACGGGGTGGCGGTGAGACCTACAGTGGGCTTGTTTAATGCTTTTAAAAATCTCCCATATCTTCCTCGTTCTTTGGGAGGTACCAGATGACATTCATCAACAATAATAAAATCAATATGTTTAAAAAAGTTTATATAATTTGCTGCTGTCTGGATGCCTGCAAAAGTTATATCCCCTATCTTTTTTTGCTTTAGCCCTGCACTAAAAATTGTCGTTTTTTTACCGTCGAAAAAAAATCCAGATGAATCGAAATTCTGCCGGAGTATTTCTTTTCTATCTGATAATATGACCGTTTTGGCTAAGCGCTTATAGGAAAATAATCTATCCGCCAATTTCATTATAATCGGTGTTTTTCCACTTCCGGTGGGGGAAGCTATCACCGGGCGTAGACCTTTACCAGAATTTAAATAATCAAAAGTGTGATCCACTGCCTCTGTTTGATACCATCGATCCTCAAACATTATATCGATTTGTATCTGCTGCAGCCAAAGGCCTGCTGTTCAAGGGTCAAAATTTTATCTTTATTCAGGGAAAATGGATTTGAACATTTCCATACGCCATCATCATAAATATCATTTGAATTGCATGTTCTGCAATTTACGGCCATCGGTTTTTTGTTATGACAAACGTCTCTATGGCTGCAGAATTTACATTCGAAGTTCCTCGCCGTATATTCCCGCTCTGGCGGGTCTTCAGAAAGAATTATATTGCGTTCTTTTTCGATTAACATTTGGGCGTGATCGGGATTAAATTTTATTCTTTGCCAGTATCTTTCTTCTGTATTTTTGTTAGTGACGCCAAACAGACATCGAGTTAATTTCATTCTCTTCATGTATACTTGGACTTGCCCATAATATACAATATTTGCAAGTTCAACGCCCAACTTTACAAATTTGTTAAACCCTTTTTCATTGGCCGTTTTGAACTCTGCCAAATGTTCGGTTTTTGGTGCTTCTGGTACCCCTAAAAGTCTACCGTCTGGATGCCCACCAGCATGACCAGAAAAACCAACTAGGCTTTCTTGCTTTTCCCCTGGTATGCCAGTAATGAGGACTTTATCCCTGGATTCATCACGCATAAAGCATTCTACGCCGATTGCTTTTAAATCTCTAATCATGCGAGGTTCTTCCCAATCTCCCCTTTCAAATATTCTGCGCACTCTTGGCGGAAAATCTGATTTCGTTGCCCACCTCCAGCCGTACCATATTTTCCTATTGCATAGATCACCCAAGCCTGACATTCCCAAATATCCACGCAGGGCTTCTGGTTCTGCGGAGTATTGCCATGAATAGCGAATGCCTTCTGGCCAGTCTAAAGATTCAATTGAACTGTTGGTTGATTTTTCATCATTTATTAAACTGACCATTTTATTTCCCCTTATTTTAACAGTCTCACTGGAACGGAGTACCTTCATCGAAATCGAAATCACCACCACCAACAGTTGTTTCTGAGCCATGCGGAACATGCGTTATCATTCTGCCTGGATTGATGTTTTTTTGCTTGAATGTTTCAATGGAGCGCCTGCGAATTTCATCGGACGTTATATTTTCAGGAATTTCAAATTGAACTTCGATCTCCCCCATATTTACGCATCCATCTGGCTGATAATTTTGGTTTTCGCCAGTCACCAAATAGAAAGTCGTCCCTGATTCTGATTCTCTATCGCTTTTGCAAAATAAATATTGTGTTTCAAATGGCATTTCTATTGATCCTGTTTTATACAATAGTTGTATAGAACTTTACTTGACACTTTAATATTTAAAGTATCCCATATATATACAATATAACTAGGGTCAAACTCTGATATTTCATCAGGAGTTTGACCCTTATATTTCCCGAAAGATAGTGGGATGTCATCGATAAGTTTTGAATGACCTGCTAGACTAACCATTATTTGCGCTTAAACCTAACAACTTTGCCTTTTGCTTTGGCAAGGATAATGTCGAAGCCCATGGCGTTGGCTACCTTAACAAGTGTCTCAATGTGCGGGTTCATGGTTTCACCCCATGCCCAATTGTATAAAGTATTAACGTGGACGCATGCATCGATAGCCAACATCTTGAGCTTATCTACATCAGTTGGCATTTCTGTAACTATTCTGCAAAATATTAAATCTCTCGATCTGTGATTTTTTGCAGGCATTACAGATTTTTTATTTGATCTTGACAACATAATATTTCTCTCCAGAATTTTTGTAGCCGGGGAATTTCACCCCGACTAGTTTAAAAATTACTCCTCTTTATCTTTGTCTAGCCATGCTGGCCCTTTAGATCCAGCATAACCTGCGTCTTGTTTATCGTCGGAATCAGGAATTGCATCACCACCGTATTTTTCATACATCATAATGTAATTCTTGTCAGGGTATTTTGGAGATTTTGACTTTTCTATACCGATGGTTAATTTCATCTGGATACCATGGAGATCTTGAGAATCTTCTGGCTGAAGAACGCCGCAAGCATCACAAATTGTAGCAAGCTCTTTTTGAGCAATCTCTACCGCTTGAGCATTTTTGTTTTTCAGATTCAGATTCGTAAAGAAAACCCGGTCTTTGTGCTCACCACCAACGACTTTAAACTGGAGCGAAATGTACCAGCCGCTTGGGTCTTTAGATTTTTCACTACAATTCTTCTTTTCAGATTTTACAATCTTCCCAACAACTACAGTTTCATTTTTGATAAGCGTTCTGTCGCCCATCTTTTCGTGGTCTTTGGCATTAAAGCCAGATAAATCAGCCATTATTTTTTCCTCTAATTTTGTTAAAAATGTAATTTAAATCAGGCTTTTCGATGGCACCTAATTTTCCACTGCGGTCTTTAGCCGCAAATCGCCTATCGGGTTGAGTCTGGAGATATCGGTATTCTATCGAGCTACCATCTTCGCCTTCAGATTTACCGATCCTCATCGCCATAACTTCGTCGAAGAAAAAAGGCAAATCATTTTTGCACCCAGCACCGGGCATTGTTGGTCTGCTTTTGATAACCCCATCATCATCGTAGGTTTCGAGCTTGGCAGTAAAATACACATTCCTACCTTTTAAGTCTCGAAACTTACGAATCAACTTAGACATATTATCACGCACTTCCGGGTATAAAGATCTTGGGTCACTTGTCCTTTCTTTTGTTTCGGAAAAGACAACTTCAGCAATTTCTGAAATTGAATCCAAACAAATTGTTTTGTATTTTTTTGCTTCCTCACTGCTGACAATCCAATTGTAGATTTCGTCTATATGATCATAGCTTTCGACTATTTGAAAATCTACGGAAACATCTGCGAGTGACAATAGACCCGCTTCTGAAGATAGAATTAGCGGATCAGGTGCCGTTTCGCAGAGCTTTGTCTTCCCTATGCCAGACTCGGAATAAACCAAAACCTTTATTTCATTGGTCATTCCCTTTGTGCTTTGAATTTTAATTGCCATTGTCTATTTCACTTTTTTTAGAAAAATTGATGATATCAATGCCTTTGAGTTTCACAGCGCCAGAGAATTTGAAATATCTAATTCGGTCATTTGCCATCTGCGCTTCTACCCACTTGACGCTGAGACCGAAGATCTCTGCGGTATCTTTTTTTGTGTAAAACTTACCCGCGTCAACGGTGTCGATTGTCAACACGTTGCTTGCATTCTCTTTGCTCATTTTCTACCTCTTCTATCAATTGCATATATTCGTGAAAATTAACCTTCGATTCAGAATCCATTGAATTAAAGATTGCTCTTGCTATTTTTTTGTGATCCTCTAGCCCGTTATTAAAATCACCATACTCATCGCAATAAAGCATTAAACAAATAGAAGTGATCGGCTCATCACTAAACGGGGAAAATAGTCTAACGCTATTAAAAAGCAATACGTTTAAGTTGTCCCCGAATTCTTTTTTTAATATTGCCCATTGCGAGCCGTTTATTCCGTAATGCGCTCGCATTATAAATGTTTAGTTAAAGAGCAACTTGTTTAATTTTCATTTATTCCTCTATGATTCGTTCAATTTTTAAGGTTGGCATAGACTTTTCCTCAGTCAATATCAAGTCGATATTGTCCGGGCTACCCTCTTTAAAATGCTTGTTAAAAGGAGTCTTTTTAAATTCGTGTTTGGGCACAAAGCAATCCCGCTCATTTTCAGAAAGATCTTTATACATAGCAAGAAATATTTTTTGGTCAACTTTAATCGTTACCCCCTGTTCTGCTATAACAACGAATGGCCCGACTTCGATTTTGACCTTTTTGATTTTTCCACCTGTTAAGAAGTTGCATATTTTTCTACGCAAAACACTCTCACTATTCTTCGCAATTTCTAAGTTAGCTTTTTCAATAGAGTGGATAAATATTGCCATTTCTAGATTTTGCGAATCTATATTTTCAGGCTCAATTTCAGATTTAATGGTATGTGCGCTTGATCGATCAGACGTAATTTTTTTGAGGGCGAAAATTGTTTTTGCATCTTTCATATTTGATCCCCTATTATAAAGTTAGATTCATCAAAGTAGCCAGCCTCAAATAAAGACGCGTCGTAACACGTCATGTGGTGGTCGTATTTCCAGCGCCATTTTGGGTTTTTGAACCCATTCAGAGACGACAAAAATAATTGGATGTTATCCACAAAGGTAGGTATTGCACCAATAAAAATACACTCTTTCGCGTCAGCCAAATGTGACGACAAAATGGGGATAATATCTAGCCCATTAATCACGTTAATAGATTGCCTATCGGTCAATTCTTTACGCTCTAAACAACGAGGAGCACCAAAAGTTATTGCGCTAACAGATATAGATAGCTCCCAGCAAAGGGGAAACAAAGTCAATAAACACTGAGCAACGCCGCCCGAAAAACTATGCCCGGTAATAAATACTTTATTTTCAGGCAAGAAAAGCAGATTTTCCATTTCGGCATATATGGCTTTCGCTTTATTCATACAATTGTTGTCGCTACCTGAGGTATATTCGCCGTCACAATGGATCAAGATATAAGTAATATCACCGCAGTTGTAAATTGAGAACTCTCCAAATTCAGACACATACTCAGCCTCTAAAAAAGCAGGATAGAGTTTATTTTCTATACATTTTTTCCAACAACGCCCAATTAAATCCATATTAGCCTCCAGTAACTGCCAGTAATACCATGGCTTGAAAAATAGCAATTGAAGCAAATATTCCAACAACACCAAATAAAACTCTCATTTCCACTTCAAAACCCCTAGTTAATATAACAATACTACATACTACTCTAAATGTCTAGGGGCTAGTATACACCCCTCAGAAAGGATATACTAGCCCCTATCTAGTACGTCTTACATATATTAGTATAAAATGTTCACATGTGCAATTCCTGGGAGACGCAGTGAGAAAGCTCACACTAATTAAGCCCGCAGAGCCGGGAAAAAGTGTTGCAAAAGTAATCGATAAAAATGGAGTTAAAATAAAAGATTATGATTTAGGCCAATACGTACAATTCGAAATACTTCAGTACGAAAATTTTCATTTAGCCGTGGCTGGAGTATTGTCAAAGAGCGAGCGGCTGTTGATTCTTGGTGAGTTGACACCGCACGGGCTGAAAGAGCACAAAGAAGGGATTGTATCAAGGCGATTAAAAAAACCTAAGGGCGAAGAGCAGCCAACCATTTGCGATCGATTCGGTTGTGAATTAATACTTGACATCGATTCGCATACCATACCTGGATACAATCCACTCTCTCCAGAGTCAGGGATAAAAATATGGCTGAACAGCAACGGGATTGATGATGTCCACGTCACTTGGCAAATAACAGCATCACAAAAACTTGATACCGAAGTTGCGCGGCTAAGGCTATATATAGAGCTGGACAAAGAATACAGCCTAGATGTAAGAAAAAAATACGCCAGATCGATGAGCTGCGATGGCTCAGTGTTTACTTGCAGCCAACCGATTTATACATCAAAACCCGTTATCCATGATGGTGATGATTTCATCAAAACGAGATCCGGGTTCATCCCTGGGAAACAATCAACGTTAAAATTCCCCGACATTAATAAAATCGTTGACAAAAAAGGCGCACCAATCCCCCATGGATTTGACATTAACACTGCCTTCGCATCTATAAAAACATCTGAAGATTATCACAACGCATTGCGCGGCCTAGCGCTTAGTCAAGCAAACCGGCAACTGACCGCTAAAGAGATATTCGCGTCCTTGAAAGGTACGATGCTGCTTGTCGATGAAAAGCACCGGGATAAGCGCTGGAGCGAACGCTTTGGCGATACTCACTTAAGCGATTTGGCCAACAGCGCCGTGCGAGTCGTCGAAGAAGAGAAAGATGTAAAAGAGCTGCCTGATATCGAAGTTGACGCGTTCAAAACGATTGAGATGGATTACCCACCAGGGTTGATGGGCGAGTTATGCCGGGAGGCATACGAAATGCAACATCATCCAAATAAAACCCTTGCTATTATGGCCAGTTTCGCCTTGATTGCTGGCATTTGCGGTAGAAAATATAATGTCAACGGTACCGGGGTTAATCTATATATATCACTCTTAATGGATACCGGCCAGGGTAAGAAATCAATCACGGATATTATCGATAGAGCGTTGATGCTTTCGGAAAATAGCATGTTCGCTCCGTCGTTTAAGGGCAAACAATCGTTCACCGGGGCCAAGCCACTTTTCGATATGTTATCGAAGGGTGGTATGAGCAAGGTCTCAATCTTGACAGAGGCCGGCTTGCTAAACCAAAAGCAATCAGGTGATCAAGCAGGATTAACAAGAGCGATTCTTGATCTATATACCAAGTCGGGGGCGGACGATTTCGCAGGTGATGAAGGCTATTCATCATCTGAAAATAACATACCGTTATTACGTGCTCCCGCATTGACATTAATAATGGAGTCAACACCGGATTCATTTATTGAGTCATTGGCAGCACGAAACTCAGAGCGCTCTGGCGAGCTGGCCCGAATGTGGATAGCGCGCTTTACCGGCGATAAAAAGTATTTGAACAGAAATAAAAGGCGAGTGTTTTCCGATGATGTTCAGAAAAAAATAAACCATTTGATAAAAATATGTGCCCCTGAACAAGGGCTATCTTCCGAGTCAAAAACTGAGCGCCCAAAGGTAATTGATATAGGGATACCAGACCGTGCGTGGGAATATTCGAATTATTGGGTTGACCGCGAGAACGGATACAGAAAGGAAGGGCGTCAACTACAGCAGGTAATGTGTACGAGAGCATTTCTAAAGTCGATGAAGATAATGAGTATCCTATCTATTTTTAACTCTGATGATCCCCTGATTGTTAATATTAACGATTCTGTTCACGACTGGGTTGATAGCAATCCGATAAGATTGGAAATGGATGGCATTATTGATCTGTTTACACGCGAATCAACCAGCGACACAATGTCAATTGTCAAGCAAGTTATGATCCCGAATATAATTAAAATACTGAAAAACAAATTTAACAGTATCTCAAAAGTCCCTAGCAAAGAGTTGAGAGATAGGGGAATATTTACACATTCAAACGCCACTCAAGTGCTATCTGGTAATTCAGTTATCAAAAAGATGTCAACAAACACCTATAATATTAAAGATGGCATTACAAAAATGCTTGATTACATGGTTGATACCGGGCTATTACATAAGGTACCAAGCGACGAATTGCCAAATAGAGTTGCCAAGGCATATCAAATAACAAAAGATTTCGAAGTCTTAGCGGATGGATACTATAATGGATAATACTTTTTTGAACATATTCAGTATGATTAAATTTATTGAAAAGGAAATACCACTATCATCAGTTAATATTTATTCGATTTATAACACGCTGCAAATAAATATAAAACGAATGGAGAACAGAGAAGTATATACTTTTACATTTGCAATAGATGAAAAAATGATAAGAGGGGG
>VAPL010164825.1_pt1 | contig 15550 bp, 16 predicted proteins | sample 3395061 | NCBI WGS metagenome assembly VAPL01 (sample SAMN08290444, study PRJNA428436) | hydrothermal vent metagenome | isolation source: Deep-sea hydrothermal vent chimney 2 | place: Pacific Ocean: Juan De Fuca Ridge | depth 2182 m m | reverse complement strand
CGTTGCGATAGCCAGAATTTAACAATAATCGAAATCGCAAAAAAAACTAAAAATAAAACCGCAAAGTTATGCATGTATACCTACTAAGTTTGTGTGTTGTGTCAGCACTGTTTCTCTATTTGCTGTTATCACTGTGTTTGCAGAGATGGCGGGTTAACTGGTCGACAGTGATGTAGTCTGGTCATCAGTATGGATAAGCTTCCGTCTGCGTAGATTATCGCTTTTCTAAACAAATTGTTCTACTGTGTATTTTGTAAGTTTATTAAAAAATGTGAACTGGAGAGAAATATGTCACAAGTAAGCCCGGATAACCTTATCTGGATTGACCTTGAAATGACAGGACTTGAGCCTGCGAGTGATGTGATTATTGAAATCGCCACGATTATTACCGATAAAGAACTTAATATTCTGGCTGAAGGTCCGATGCTGGCGGTGCATCAAAGTGATGCGTTACTCGATGGCATGGATGAGTGGTGTACGACTCAGCATGGAAAATCCGGTTTAACCCGGCGGGTAAAAGACAGCAAGATCACCGATGCGCAAGCCGAAAAAGAGACGATTGCGTTTTTAAAGCAATGGGTGCCTGCGGGTAAATCGCCGATGTGTGGTAATAGTATTTGTCAGGACCGGCGCTTTTTAGCGAATTATATGCCGCAGCTGGAAGTATTTTTTCACTATCGTAACCTCGATGTGAGTACGCTAAAAGAGCTGGCAGCACGTTGGGCACCGGATGTAGCGAAAGGTTTTAAGAAGGAGTCATCACATCTGGCGATGGACGATATTAAAGATTCGATTGATGAGATGGTTTATTACCGAGAGCATGTGTTGAAGATTTAAAGCATATTGTCCGTGAATGAACGCTAAAATACGCAAATAAAATCAAAAAAATTAATTAAGGTGTAATGTGCCGAAGGCGCATGAACCTAAAACATTTGCGTATTTTTGCTTTAATTTTCAACCGGCGTATCCGTCCGGTTTCCCCATTCACTCCATGACCCTGGATAGCCCCGTACTTTTTCATACCCCAGGTATTTCAACATCAGATAAGACAGCGCTGAGCGATGGTGGCTCTGGCAATAAACAATAATTTCTTTGTCCTGAGTTAAGCCTAATTCATCTAGCATAGGCTGTAAGCTTTCTTTTGCTAGCAGGCGATAGTTAGCCGATTCATCCATTGCTCGCGTCCATTCGAAGTGTTTTGCTCCGGGAATACGGCCGGTTTTCTGTGCGTATTTTGTCTGCCCCATATATTCGTCAATACTGCGGGCATCGAGTAAGCCAACATCCTTTTTATCTAAATGTGCTTTTATATAATCCGTATCAGCCACCACCGGTTGTGCATTAAAATCTACGGCGTATTGCTCACTGCCTGAATTGGGCTGGCGAATGACGGTGTCATTGCTCAGTGGGAATTTTTCACGGTACCAGGCAATCAATCCACCATTTAGCAAGCTGGCTTTGTTGTGGTTCATGGCGTGTAGTGTCCAGATTAAGCGGGCTGCTTTGCCGCCGCCTTCTTCGTCATAAGCAATAATATGGGTGTCTGGATTTATGCCCAGAGAATTAATGGTTTTTTCAAATTGGCCGGCTTCAGGAAGTAAGCCGGTATAGGGCTGATTGATGCCGACGATATGGCCATAGTCGATAAACACCGCACCGGGTATGTGGGCCTGTTGATATTGTTTGGCGTTGGATAAATCAACAATGAGGATATTTTCATCGTTTTGAATTGACGGCAGTGCTTCGGGTTCGATAACGAGAGGGGGAGTGTGGGTCATATTGAGTATTTAAATTGTGTTTAATGTGAATAGAAAGAAAACGCAAACAACGCATATAAATGTTACCGCATTATAGTTATAACGCGGAGACAATACTTAAGGGCCGATATTTAGCGTCACCAGTATTCCGTGTGTATTTGCATCTTTCTTATGATCTTTTTAAAAAATACCTTGCTTTGATTTATGGCGTGAGAATAGTGTTTTTGGCTTCATCATTTACCTGCAAATAATCCAGAGTGTAATGCAGACCGCGACTTTCTTTGCGTTGCATGGCGCTGCGAATAATTAAATCAGCCACCACCGCTAAATTACGCAGCTCGAGTAAATCCGCGGTAACTCGGAAGTTACCGTAGTATTCATCAATTTCCAGTAGCAATAAATCCACCCGGCGTTTGGCGCGTTGCAGGCGTTTGTCTGTACGCACAATGCCGACGTAATCCCACATAAAGCGCCGCAGTTCATCCCAGTTGTGGGATACCACCACTTCTTCATCGGAGTTGGTAACCCGGCTTTCATCCCACGGGGTAATTTTATCCCAGTGGTGGCGGGCTTTATTCACAGAGCTTTCCAGACTGGCAATGTGTTGTGCTGCGGCGCGGGCATATACCAGACACTCGAGTAATGAGTTGCTGGCCATGCGATTAGCGCCGTGTAGACCGGTAAAGGCGGTTTCGCCGATAGCGTATAAGTTTTCAATATCGGTCTGGCCGTGTAAGTTTGTCATCACGCCGCCGCAGGTGTAATGAGCGGCGGGTACCACCGGTACGGGTTCTTTGGTGATGTCGATACCGAATTCTTTGCAGCGTGCGTAGATGGTCGGGAAGTGTGAGCGGATAAATGCTGCGGGTTTGTGGCTAATGTCTAAATATAAGCAGTCAACACCCAGGCGTTTCATTTCGTGGTCGATAGCACGGGCGACGATATCACGTGGCGCAAGTTCGGCACGCTCATCAAAATTTTGCATAAAGCGGCTGCCATCCGGCAGCAGTAAGTGGCCGCCTTCGCCACGCAGCGCTTCAGTGAGTAAAAATGATTTGGCTTTGGGGTGATATAAACAGGTGGGGTGGAATTGCATAAATTCCATATTGGCTACCCGGCAGCCGGCACGAGTGGCCATGGCAATGCCATCGCCGGTGGAGCCGTCCGGATTGGAGGTGTATAAATACACTTTGCTGGCACCGCCGGAGGCTAGAATGACATATTTAGCCTGAAAGGTTTCTACGTGCATCTGGGTTTTGTCGAGTACATACGCGCCGATGCAGCGGTTGTGGTCGAGACCGAGCTTTTTGCCGGTGATTAAGTCCACCGCGATGTGGTGGTCCAGCAATTGAATGTTATCACTGTGTTTAACATGATTAATTAACGTGGTTTCCAGCGCCTGCCCCGTGGCATCCGCGGCGTGAATCACCCGTCGATGACTGTGGCCGCCCTCGCGGGTAAGGTGCCAGGTTTTTTGACCATTTTTGTGTTTATCGGTGGTGAAGGGGACGCCGAGGTCGGATAACCAGTTTATGGCATCTGGACCGTTTTCAATGGTGTGGCGCACCGCCTGTTCATCACATAAGTCGCCGCCGGCATTCATGGTGTCTTCAATATGTGAGGCAAATGAGTCGCTATCACGTAAAACCGCCGAAATTCCCCCCTGAGCATAATAGGTGCTGCCCTCGTTTTCTCGGTCTTTGGTGATAACCGCTACCTGCATTTGCGCGGGTAAACTCAGGGCAAGTGTTAAACCTGCTGCGCCGCCGCCAATAATTAGAACTTCGTAGCAATTGGCTTGTCTACTATTTAGTTTGTTGGACATTGTAAGTACAATTTAATTAATTCAGGGTAAGTCTTTATGTCAGTATATGAATCAGGTATTGTCCCGACTACAGTTTCCAGTATAGTTTCAGGCTCAGTTATGGGTTTTGGCAATCATGTTACACCAAATTTGGTGGATACGCCTAAACCAGCAGAGCCGGCCGGTAAAAACCTGGCCAGAGAAAATTTGGATAGTCGGGCTGTCAACACGAAAGCCATCAATAATAAGACACAGCAACAATTTACAGTGTCGACTGGAGGACAGGCCCGTATGGGCGAGCGCGAAATTGATCAGGCTCTGGTAGAGCGGGTACAGGCAGGCGATAAAAAAGCGTTCGATATACTGGTGTTGAAGTATCAGCATCGCATTATCAAGCTGGTTGCGCGTTTCGTTAGAAACGGTGATGAAGTACAGGATGTGACACAGGAGGCGTTTATTAAAGCCTACCGTGCATTGAAAAACTTCCGCGGAGACAGTGCGTTTTATACCTGGTTGTATCGAATTGCGATTAATACTGCAAAAAATTATTTGGTGTCTGCGAGTCGCAGAGCCACTGAATCCGCTGTGGATGCTCAGGATGCAGAACAGTACGACGGCGGTGACTGGTTGCGTGAATATGCAACCCCTGAAAAAGAATTGCTGGCTCAGGAAATAAAGCAGGTTATTCATAAGTCTATCTCAGAGTTGCCCTCAGATTTAAAAGAAGCGGTGACCTTACGTGAGATGGAAGGCCTGAGTTATGAAGAGATAGCCGAGGTAATGGATTGTCCAATCGGCACGGTACGTTCACGAATATTCCGTGCGCGTGAGGCAATTGATAAGCAGCTGAAACCACTGCTGGACGGGAATTATTAGGTGAGAGTGATGAATAAGCAACAGCGTGAAGAACAATTATCCGCATTATTAGACAGTGAGCTGAGTGATCAGCAGCTGGATGACTTTATGCAGGATTTAAAACGGGATCCGATTGAAGATACGGAGTCTGCACAACGTTACCGTTTAATGGGAGATGCGATTCGTGATGAAATCGATCAGGCATCGTTTATGGACATTAGTGGTGCAGTTCATCGGGCAGTTGAGCAGGAACCCGCCTATAATGAAGTTATCCAGCCGCAACAAACGGCTGCAGGTTTTAGTTTGTCGCAGTTGGTTAGTGGCTGGTTTAAACCACTGACGGGTATGGCTGTTGCCGTTTCAGTTGCGATGGTGACACTGGTGACGTTTAATACATTACAAAATACAGATTCATCAGAGCAACCGGCACAGTTAGCACAGTCTGCTCCAGTTGTACCGGTGAGTATTGATATAGCACGTAATGTGCAGGTGGCATCAACGCTCGATAGCAGCAATAAAACATCCGAGCAGCAACAGCAGTTAAATCAGTATATGTTGTTGCACTCGGGCTATGCGAGTCAGTCAACGATGCAGGGTATGATGCCTTATGTGCGAGCAGCGGATGTGAATGCACAAAAGAATGAGGTACAGAAGTAACTCTCAGATTATTTTAAGGGCATAATCAATTAATAGAGAAGCCCTTAAGAAAAACTCCCTCTTAAAAAAGAGGGAGTTAATAAGATAATCGTTAAAAGCATTTATGAGGCATAAGCTTGTTTAGAACACATTCTTTATTTTTATTCTTTTTTGTATCATTTGCGGCAAACGCAAGTTCAGTCGATAGCTGGCTGGATAAAATGGCACAGGCACAGCGTCAGCAAAATTATCAGGGTACTCTGGTTATTCGCCAGGCAGATAAGCTGCAGGCGATTAAAGTGAAACAGGGTGTACATGAGGGCGAAAGCTGGCAAACACTAAAATCTCAAACTGGTGAAGATCAGATTATTTTTCGTAAAAATGGTCAGGTCACCACTATATTCCCAACTAAAAAGCTGATTACTGTTTCCGCTGATATGGGCCGTGAAAGTAAAGGTCCTTTGCATCCGGCATTACCTGAAAATCGTGATAAGTTAAAACAGCTTTATCGGTTAACGCTAGGTGCGCAAGATCGGGTTGCAAATAAAGCCACGCAAATCGTAAAAATGATTCCACGTGACAATCATCGCTATGGATATACTTTCTGGTTAGACAAGCAAAGTGGTTTATTACTAAAGTGTGATTTAATTAATAATAAAGGCCGGGTACTTGAACAGCTGATGTACAGTGATATTGAGTTTTTGTCAGCAGCACCAGTGAACCGGTTTGATGAAAGCAAATTAGGTGAATTTAAAAAAGTCATGCTGTCTGATACTGCCGATACTGACTCAGCTAAATGGCATGCAGAAAATATTCCTGTTGGTTTTGTGATTACCCGTTCGGTTAAAAGTGCGAAAAAACAATCCAGTTACCATATGGTCTTTAGTGATGGTATGGCTTCGGTTTCAGTCTTCATTGAACCATTAAATACACAACAAAAATTATTAGAAGGTAGTTCGAGTATGGGGCCGGTGAATGCTTTTAGTTCTCATATTAATAATACCTATGTTACCGCGATAGGAGAGGTGCCCGCTTCTACGGTTCGCATGATTGCCCAGTCTATTCATCCGGCCAAATAGTATGATTGAAGAAACCGCCATTGTTGTCGATATAAACGGGCAGCAGGTGTTGCTGGAAACACAACGCCAGTCTGCTTGCCAAAGCTGCTCGGTAAAGTCTGGATGCGGCACGTCGACGCTGGCAAGCGTGGTGGGTAAGCGGAGTTCGCAATTTGTGGTTGATAACAGTTTGGAGCTGCAGGTGGGCGATAAAGTGATTGTTGCCATTGATGAAAATGCATTAGTGCAGGGGTCCCTGCTAATTTATCTAATGCCGTTAATCTTTATGCTGCTGATTGGTGTGTTAGTTGAAACGCTGTTTGCAAATGAGCCACTGACTATCGCCTCAGTGGCTAGCGGCTTTGTGGTTTCATTATTCGCTGTCCGCTTTATTCTTTCTACCAGCTCTTTAAAAAAGTCAGTTCAACCCCATTTAGTACGTCAAATTTGATTTTTCAAAAATACTGTATAAAAATTATTATATTTAAATGTAAGAGGTTCCCATGTTGTTAAATAAATATTTTATTTTGTCATTAATGTTATTTTTCAGCAGTCTGCAATTGCAGGCGCGCTCATTACCCGAATTTGCTGATTTGGTTGAAGAAAATGGCGCTGCGGTAGTGAATATCAGTACACGGCAGAAAGTGGCTGATAAAAATGCGGTTAATCCATTTAGCGGTGGTCACGGCGGAAATCTGCAAATTCCGGAAGGCACACCGTTTGGCGAATTATTTAAACACTTTTTAGGTGAGGGTGGCACAGTGCCGCGCCCACCACAGGAAGCTACGTCGTTAGGTTCCGGCTTCATTATTTCAGATAATGGCTACATTATTACCAATCATCATGTGATTGCCGGTGCGGATGAAGTGCTGGTCAGGCTAAGTGATAAAAGGGAGTTGTCAGCTGAAATTATCGGCAGTGATGAGTCGAGTGATATTGCCCTGTTGAAGGTTGAAGCCAGCGATTTGCCGGTGGTTACCATTGGTAGTTCGGACGATTTACGGGTTGGAGAGTGGGTATTGGCGATTGGCTCGCCTTTCGGGTTTGATCATTCTGCAACATCCGGTATTGTGAGCGCCAAGGGGCGTAGCTTACCGAAAGCGAATTATGTTCCCTTTATTCAAACCGATGTGGCAATAAACCCGGGAAATTCCGGTGGCCCGTTATTTAATCTTGATGGTGAAGTGGTCGGTATAAACTCACAAATATATAGTCGCACCGGCGGTTTTATGGGGCTGTCTTTTGCGATTCCAGTTGAAGTGGCGATGGATGTGGTTGCACAGCTTAAACGTACTGGAACCGTGAGCCGGGGTTGGCTCGGGGTGTATATTCAGGAAATTACTCATGAAATAGCGCAGAGCTTTAATTTAAATAGAGCGGCCGGTGCGTTGGTGTCACAGGTTATCGCCGGCAGTCCGGCGGAAAAGGCCGGGCTCAAAGCCGGTGATGTTATTCTGGAGTTTAATCGAAAACCGATTATGAACTCCTCAGATCTGCCACCATTGGTGGGTCGCGTACCAGTAGGCTCTAAAGCCGGTGTCAGTATATTGCGTAATGGTAAGAAACTGGTGCTGGGAGTCATTATCGAGCAGTTGCCATCGGATGATCAGCCTGTTGCAGCAGCCCAGTCCAAACCCGCTTCATCAAATCGCATGGGGATTGAGGTGGTTGATCTGGATGCAGAGTCTAAAAAGGTACTAGGTCGAGGGGTTCTGGTTCGTAAAGTGGTTGCTGGAGGCCCTGCTCATCGCTCAGGTATGGCAGCCGGTGATGTTTTAATGCAACTTGACCGCAAAAATATAAAAAATGTCGCGGATTTCCGTAAAAAAGTTGCCAATTTGCCCACAGGCCGTATGATTCCGCTTCTGGTTCATCGTCAGGGGACAAATCAGTTTATTGTGATGAAAATCCCCGATTAACGAGTGATAGAATTTACCGTCTATTCACGCCATGGGTGTCACCTCTGTGAAGACCTGCTGCAGCAATTAATAGTGCTGCAGCAGGTGCATAACTTCAATGTTCTTGAAGTTGATGTTGACTCCTGTCCCCGGTTAGTTAAGCAATATGGTTCACAGGTTCCCGTTGTGCTTTGTGGTGATCAGCAGATTTGTCATTATTTTTTAGATCAAGCTGCGGTTTTGCAGCGTTTGAAATAAAGTCCAGAAAATAAACTGTAGTTCGATTTGGCCTGTATAATGTGCGCCAAACTATTAATCGACATTAACCGTATGCGTTTGTTTGCCCCTGTTGGCACTTCAAGCTACCAGGAATTTTAAAGCCACACACATGCAAAATATTCGTAACTTTTCCATTATTGCCCATATTGATCACGGTAAATCGACCCTTGCGGATCGCTTTATTCAGGTTTGCGGCGGTTTAGCTGAGCGTGAGATGGAGGCGCAGGTGCTTGATTCTATGGATCTGGAGCGCGAGCGCGGCATCACCATTAAAGCCCAGTGTGTCTCATTGGATTACAAAGCCAATAATGGTGAAACCTATCAACTGAATTTTATTGATACACCGGGACACGTGGATTTCTCATACGAAGTTTCACGTTCGCTACAGGCTTGCGAAGGTGCGCTACTGGTAGTGGATGCTTCGCAGGGAGTTGAAGCGCAAAGTGTGGCTAACTGTTACACCGCCATTGAGCTGGGCCTGGAAGTGATGCCGGTGCTCAATAAAATTGACTTACCTGCGGCTGAACCGGAACGGGTAGCGCAGGAAATTGAAGATATTATTGGTATTGAAGCCACGGATGCCTGTCAGGTGAGTGCAAAATCGGGTATTGGTATCGATGAGTTGCTGGAGCGATTGATCGAAGAAATACCCGCGCCGGAAGGTAACCCCGATGCGCCACTCAAGGCGCTGATTGTTGATTCGTGGTTTGACTCCTATGTGGGTGTAGTGACCCTGGTTCGCATTATTGATGGCGCTATTTCGAAGGGCGACAAAATGCAAATTATGTCGACCGGCAGAAGCTTCGGCGTTGATTTTGTTGGTGTTTTCACCCCCAAACGCACGGATATGCCGGTGCTGGAATGTGGGCAGGTGGGTTATATTATTGCTGGTATTAAAGAAATTGACTCAGCTAAAGTGGGTGACACGATCACGTTAGCTGATAACCCGGCAACTGAGGCATTAGCAGGTTTTAAAGAAGTGCAGCCACGGGTATTTGCCGGCATGTTTCCAGTTGAGGCGGATGATTTTGAAAATTTCCGCGAAGCGCTGGATAAATTAACTTTAAATGACTCGGCACTTAAATATGAGCCGGAGTCATCTACCGCATTGGGCTTTGGCTTTCGCATTGGCTTTCTTGGCATGCTGCACATGGAAATCGTGCAGGAGCGTTTAGAGCGTGAGTATGATTTGAATTTGATTACCACCGCACCCACTGTTGTTTATGAAGTGGTGCGAACCGATGGCGAAGTTATACAAATTCATAATCCGTCAGACTTACCGGAAGTGAATCATATTGAAGAAATTCGTGAGCCGATTATACAGGCTAATATTCTGGTGCCGCAGGAATATGTGGGTAATGTGATTAGCTTGTGTATCGAAAAGCGCGGTGTACAAACCAATATGCAGTACATGGGCGCCCAGGTTGCGTTAACCTATGATATGCCTATGTCAGAAGTGGTGCTGGACTTCTTTGATCGTTTAAAATCCGTGAGTCGGGGTTATGCTTCATTTGATTATGAATTTAAACATTTTCAGGAGGCTAAGCTGGTAAAAGTCGATATTTTAATCAACTCAGAAAGAGTCGATGCACTGGCCGTTATTGCACATGCTGACAACTCACAAAGGCGGGGTCGTGATGTCGCTGATAAAATGCGTGAGTTGATACCAAGACAAATGTTTGATATCGCAATTCAAGCCGCTATCGGCAGACAAATTATTGCCAGAAGCACGGTTAAAGCATTACGTAAAAATGTAACCGCAAAATGTTATGGTGGTGATGTGAGTCGTAAGAAAAAACTTCTGGAAAAACAGAAAAAAGGTAAAAAACGCATGAAGCAGTTTGGTAAAGTAGAAATACCACAGGAAGCTTTTTTAGCCGTGTTGAAAGTAGATAGCTAATATAATATCAAAAAACTATATAGCCCATAAACCGGCAATTACAGAAAAATAGAGAAACTATTTAACCATGAATATAACGTATGATTTTGCATTTTTTCTTTTATCAGGCACCTTTATAACAGGGCTTATCTGGTTGTTTGATGCGCTTGCATTAGCGCCTCGTCGAAAAATAAATAACCCCCATGAGTACAGTAGTGAAAGTGTTCACGGCAACCAGCCAAGTCAATCAGAACCGGTTGTGGTTGAATATGCAAAGTCGTTTTTTCCAGTGCTGCTGATTGTGTTTTTATTAAGAGGTTTTCTAGTTGAGCCTTTTCGTATTCCATCAGGTTCAATGATTCCCAGTTTGTATATAGGTGATTTTATACTGGTTAATAAATTTGCCTATGGTGTGAAAATGCCAGTGTTTAATAAAGTATTGTTTGAAGTCGATAAACCTGAGCGTGGAGATGTTGCTGTTTTCAAATATCCGCGTGATCCGTCAGTTGATTATATCAAACGTGTTATCGGTGTGCCCGGTGATCACATTGCATATTACAATAAATTGCTCTATGTAAATGGTAAAGAAATAAAACGTAAACATATCGGTGAATATAGCGGGCCGGGGGAATTCAATCCAGCTCAGGAATATGTAGAAGACTTGTTGGGTGTTAAGCATAATATTTTAATATTGCCTGGTCGAGCTGGTTTAGATGCAGAATACATCGTGCCGGAAGGGCATTACTTTATGATGGGAGATAACCGTGATAATAGTAATGACAGTCGATACTGGGGTGTTGTGCCTGAAAAGTTTCTTGTTGGTAAAGCATTTATGATCTGGATGCACTGGGATAGTGGTATCGGATTTGAACGTATTGGCCAGACAATTAAATAGGACTGTAGTATGTTGAAAAAACAACGTGGTATGACATTAATATCGATGGTCATTATTGGCTCATTTTTAGCTTCTTTGGGGCTAGCAGTGTTAAAAATATTGCCGGCTTATATGAATTACGCGTCTGTGAAATCAATTATGGATGAGATGCCCAGAGATGAAAAAATCAAAGGAAAGAGTCCTAAGTATATTCGCTCTATATTGTATAGAAATCTTGATATCAATAACTTGTCGATGATATATCAGGATAAAAAAGCGTTTAAATTCAGTAAAATCGATGGTGGTTATAAATTGTCTTTGAAATATGAATTTCGTGAGAACTTAATTGGTAACTTTGATTATATTGTCGTCTATGACTATGAAGTTGATTTGCCCGTTAAACTAAATCCATGACCAAAGATTCCCGCTTCAAACAAATAGATTTTGCCAGGCTTGAAAAAGCGATTGATTATAAGTTTGTAAACATAAATTTATTAAAAGAAGCTTTGACTCATCGTAGTGCTGGTTCAAAAAATAATGAACGTCTGGAGTTTTTAGGCGACAGCATTTTAAATTTTGTTATTGCAGCGGATCTGTTTCATTTATACCCTGCTTCATCAGAAGGTGATTTAAGTCGATTGCGGGCAAGCCTGGTCAATAAGGAAGGTCTTTATATAGTTTCACAGGATCTTAAATTAGGCGAGTACTTGATATTAGGCAGTGGTGAATTGAAAAGCGGCGGCTATCGCAGAGACTCAATTCTTGCGGATACAGTGGAAGCGATTTTTGGCGCTGTGTATCGCGATAGTAATCTGGAACGTTGTCGTACACTGATACTAAGGCTTTATCAAAAACAGTTAAAAGATATTCCTGATGCAGATTCATTGAAAGACCCGAAAACCCGTCTTCAGGAATTATTACAGTCAAGGAAATTCAGTATTCCCGAATATGATGTAATTGAAGTGACGGGTAAGGCGCATAATCAGCAATTTACGGTCAGTTGCAAAATATCAAAACTTGATTTACAAACTCAGGGTAGAGCCAGTAATCGCAAAAAAGCAGAACAACAGGCAGCCAATGAAATTATTTCATTGGTAGAACATATCTTTAAAAAGAAAAAACAATGACAGAACAACAATTTAAATGTGGTTATATAGCAATTATTGGCAGACCCAATATGGGCAAGTCAACATTGTTAAACCATATACTGGGTTTAAAACTAAGCATCACTTCACGTAAACCGCAAACGACACGCCACCAAATTTTAGGTGTAAAAACGGTTGAACAGGGTCAGTTTATTTTTGTAGATACACCGGGGATTCACAGTGGCGGTAATCGTGCGATTAATCGTTATATGAATCGTGCGGCGAGTTCAGTTATTCATGATGTTGATGTGGTACTGTTTTTAGTGCAGGCATTAAAATGGACGGATGAAGACCAACTGGTTTTGAATAAGCTCGAGCAGGTTGATGTTCCGGTTGTTCTTATCGTTAATAAAGTTGATAAAATTAGTGATAAGAATTTGCTGCTACCTTTTATTAGTGAAATAAGCGCAAAGTATGAGTTTGCAAATGTGATTCCGGTGTCAGCAACGCAAGGGCATAATGTTCAACAACTGGAAGACTATTTATTAACTCAGCTTCCTGTCGCTCCGCCATCTTTTCAGGAAGATCAATTCACTGATCGCAGTACACGGTTTTTAACGGCAGAAATTATTCGTGAAAAACTGGTGAGAGAGTTAGGCAATGAACTACCGTATCAGACCACGGTGGAAATTGAAAATTATAAGGACGAAGAAAAAATCACGCGTATTCATGCACTTATTCTGGTTGAAACAAAAGGTCAGAAAGTTATTGTAATAGGAGATAAGGGTGCGCGTCTTAAAAGCATTGGCACCAAAGCCCGTAAAGATATTGAAAGGCTGATTGATAGAAAAGTTTTTCTGCAATTGTGGGTGAAGGTGAAATCAGGCTGGTCAGATAGTGAGGCTTCATTACGCAGTCTGGGCTATGATGCTGATTAACTTTACTTTTAATAACATATCAAGAAAGCATAAATGAGCGTTAATAACAGCAAATGTCTTGCCTGTATGCTCATGGCTCGCAATAAGAAAATGCAGCTGTGCTCATTTGTCTTCTCTTTTTCAGGTTAAGTTCTTAGCCTGTGCGCATTCAGGACCAACCGGCTTATATCCTGCATCACAGGGCGTTTCGTGATACTAGTCAGATACTGGATGTAATTACCCCTGAATACGGTCGCTTCTCTTTAATGAGTCGTGGCAGCCGAAGCGCAAAGTCCCGTTTAAAAAGTATACTCCAGCCATTTCGACCGTTAATTATTAGCTGGTCGGGCAAGGGAGAAATGCCAACCTTAACCGGTGCAGAGCAGCAAACAGTAAAAACAGCTGTGCTAACAGGTAAAGCATTGCCCAGTGCATTTTATATAAATGAACTATTGATTAAGCTTTTACATAAGCACGATGTGTATGAAGGGGTTTATCACCTTTATGAATCGGTTATTCGACTACTGGCGGATAAAAATGAAATTGAACCGGTACTTAGACTATTTGAAAAGCAGTTACTGGATGAGTTGGGATTTGGTCTGAATCTATCGATCAATGCGGAAAATGGTGATGCAATTCTGGTAGATGGTGAATATGCTTATTATTTAGAGCATGGCCCGGTTAATGTACTGTCAATCAATGACGATGCATATATTTTGAAACTATCGGGAAAAAGTTTACTGGATTTGCATTACAATACGCTTGATAGTAGTCAGTCACTCAAAGATGCAAAGCGATTGATGAGAGTGGTCTTAAACTATTATTTAGAAGGAAAGCCAATAAAAAGCCGTGAGTTATTTCGCTGAATCGGTGTTTTTTTTGTGTTTTGTTCAGGCTTTTATGCCTGCTAATAAAGATGTATTACCAGTCTGGTTTCCCTGTGCATCATATGTTTCTGCCGTTGTCTGGCTACGACCACTTAAAATAGACAGTATCTCCTGATTTAGCTGGTTGCGTTTACTTAATAGACGGCCATTTATTTCATTTTGCTGCTGACAGGCGGCAATCGATTGCCGGGTTGAACTCCACTGTTCAATTAGCGCCGGGTTTTTACTATTTTCAATTAAAGCATTAAAATCTTTTGCAGATGAATTGGCAATGCGCTGTTTATCGAGCGTATCTAATTGCTCGAGTAAAGATTGTTTCTGAGTTGAAATTTCAGTCAGTTCGGTCAGCTGGTTATCGTCCAGTGCCTGCTTCTCGAGTGTTAGGCACTCAAAAAGTTGCTGGCTGAGTGTTTGGATATTTTGTATGAGAGAGAGTAGAGCTGTCATAATCTTTCCGCTTATTAAAGGTTGTTTATTCTAAAAGTGATTGTTCCAGGCTAATTAAATTTTCAGCTATTTTGCTAGCATCTAGCGGGTAATTGCCATTCGCAATTTCCTGTTTAATTGAATCTACTTTAGCCTGATCTATCGCTGGACTATCCTTGAGCTGCTGCTGTAGGCCGGCAACCTGTTGTGACTTCTGTGACAGGCTAACCGTATCTTCAGATGTGGCACGGGGTGCATTGCTATTTACCTCGTCTTTACGTGACTGTACATTGTCGGTGTTGTTGCTAACAGTACCGGTTGATGTGCGGTTCAGCGGGTTGATCGGGTTTGTCATGATTTTTACTCCGGGCCTAAAGCCTGATTTTTACTCTCTCGCAGTCTTTATCGGCTGATGACAAAAGAACTTTAGTAAAAAATTGCATTTAATTGATACTGACGATGCCAGCTTCTTTTATTACACCTTCCACAATGCGCTTAGAAGAGCTATTTTTTACCCGAATGCGATCTCCACGGGCCCCGCTACCCATGGCTACACCAGTCATTTTAACGGAGTAACTCGTATTTTCAGCAACGATAGACACAAGTTCGCCTCTTTTAACGAGTGTTTGAGATTTGACATAGTTTGCTTTTATGACTCTACCCTGTGGAAGCTGACGTTTTAACTGTTTGCCGATTAAATTTTCTTTATTAACGAAGTAGCCATATCTTATATGACTTAAGTCTTCTTCCACGGCGATTAAGTCGCTTTTTCTCAAAACATGACCTCGACTTAATGGGCTGGAGGTTTGAATCACTTTTCCGTAAAGCTTGATTTGAGCGCTGACATATACCGTCCATGGGCTGTTACTGTTGCAGCGTAGATGTACGGTTGTTTTGCCGGAAAAGCGGCTGCCCGGTGCTAGAGTGCTGGTGAGCGGGAGAGGACATTGGGTTAAGCGGAGTCTTGGGTCCAGTGTATTAACTTGAACATGAGTACGAGAATATTGAGATTTATCTATATTGGCGTCAAGGAACTGGCGGGCTGTTTCTGAAATATTCTGTAGGTCATGTAGTTTTTTGTCGGTTTCACTAGAGTTGGATTGTGCAAAAATCGACGAGCTGTAAAGTAAGCTATAAATAAAAACTACGCAGTAGAATAGGCGTTTACTCGATTTAGCAGAATCGGTTTTCATGG
>VAPL010665329.1_pt1 | contig 15573 bp, 11 predicted proteins | sample 3395061 | NCBI WGS metagenome assembly VAPL01 (sample SAMN08290444, study PRJNA428436) | hydrothermal vent metagenome | isolation source: Deep-sea hydrothermal vent chimney 2 | place: Pacific Ocean: Juan De Fuca Ridge | depth 2182 m m | reverse complement strand
GTTTTCGGGAGTTTTGGCGAAAGTTATTTTTTTCTTTAAAAAGGCAAAAAGTTCAACCATAGCCTTTGTTATGGTTTTATTTTTTAACGCATTTAAAGGGAAAAAGAACGAGTCAAAAAACCGAAAGGCTGTGTGGTTTGGGTATATAATGTCTATTTGGTTTGAAGTCAGAAGACGGAAGACAGAAGACAGAAGAAATATTACTTCGTGCTTCGGTCTCACGACTTTTAACCCGAAATATTTTAAAAACTAAAAGTGCTAATTTGAATTATTTTTTTAAATCTAAATATAAACATGACCTTAAATGAATTTAATAAGCTGACTAAACAAGAAGCCATAGCTGAATTAGAAAAATGTTGTGTGTCTAAATGTTGGATACAGCATATGATTGAAAATATGCCTTTCGCTTCCTCGAATGAATTAACCTTAAAGACAGCTGATATTTGGTATCACCAATGTAGAGAATTAGACTGGCAAGCTGCTTTTGAAGGGCATCCAAAAATTGGTGACATCACTAGTTTAAAGGAAAAATTTGCCAATACTAAAAATTGGGCAACTAATGAACAGTCTAAGGTAACTGATGCAGATGAAAACGTATTAAAAGCGTTGGCTAAAGCTAATGATGACTATTTAAACAAATTCGGATATATTTTTATTGTGAGTGCCAGTGGTAAATCAGCCAAAGAAATGCTAAGTATTATCAATGCAAGATTAGATAATACCAAAGAAGATGAGTTGCATGTAGCAATGGGTGAACAGCATAAAATAACAGTCATCAGGTTGGCAAAACTAATAGATGATGTAAAGAGTAACGCAGATTTACGAAGCCATATCACAACACATGTATTAGATACAACCACCGGAATTCCGGGCAAGGGTATGCAAATAAACTTAAATGGATTAACAGATAATATTTGGAAACCAATTACTGTAGGAGTAACTAATAATGATGGCAGAATTGCCGACCTATTACCTCCGGGTAAAAATCTTGAAGCCGGTACCTATCAACTTGTATTTAATACTGCTAATTATTATAAAGAGCAACAACAGGATGGATTTTACCCTGAAGTAAGTATCCAATTTATAGTGACAGATCATGACCATTACCATGTACCTTTATTATTGAACCCGTATGGGTATACGACTTATAGGGGAAGCTAAACAAGTTATGGTAGTCTAAAAAAAAATATCATTACGAGGATGAAGAACAGTCTTTACTGAACAATGTCCCCCTGAGCGCAGTCGAAGGGTTCTTTAGTATGTTAATTTTTCAATTAGCAGATTGTCACATCCTACGCCCTCGCGATGACGTTTAAAATTAAAAAATGAAATTAACAATATCAGAAAATAATAAAACATCCATTTTTGGTGAACTAAAAACAGCAAACCAAACTTTTAATAACATCTATAAGGGTGATAGAGAAGATAGACAACCTATACATACAGTTTATGGTGGTGCGAATTTGTTCAAATCTAATACAGCCGAAGCTTTGGGGAATGTTGCTCTAAAATCGTTATTAGCTTATGCTCCGAATTGCATTGAGTTTGGCAAAGCATTTCAGTTACAAGGTTTTGAATCTTTGTCAGATGATAAAAAGATTCAGGAACTGTTAATCCATGAACTAGAAAAATTATCACCAAATGAGTTAAAAAAACATCCTGCCGGATTTTCTTATACTATCTATAACAAAGTAATCGCGAAATTACAAAGAGAGGCTGTTGAAGATTTTAGAATTGATTTTGAAGATGGATTCGGTAATCGTTCTGATAAAGAAGAAGATGAAACTGCCGAAAATGCAGCTAAAGAAGTAGCCAGAGGAATGCAAGAAAACTCTTTATCTCCTTTTATAGGTATCAGAATTAAACCTTTTACCGAAGAATTAAAAGAACGTGGTTTACGCACACTCGACATCTTTTTGACTACTTTATTAACCGAAACCCAAGGCAAACTACCCAATAATTTTGTGGTAATGCTTCCCAAAATAACAATCACTGAACAAATTACTGCCTTGATTTCCTTTTTTAAAATTATTGAAGAAACATTTAAACTGCCTCAAAATAGCTTAAAAATGGAGATCATGGTTGAAACAACACAAGCTATTATTGATGAAAATGGTGTAAACCCATTACGAAAATTTATACTGGCAAGTAAAGGACGTTGTATCGCTACACACTTTGGCACCTATGATTATACAGCTTCAAATAATATCACGGCAAAGTACCAAGAAATGGATCATGATGTGTGTGATTTTGCACATTATATGACCAAGGTTTCTTTAGCACATACAGGTGTTTGGCTTTCTGACGGTGCAACGAACACCATGCCTATTGGTCCACATAGAGGTGAACTAACACCTGAACAAGAAGAAGAAAATAAAGAAGTAGTACATAGAGCATGGTTAAAAGGATACAATCACATTCGCCACTCACTATATAAAGGTTTATATCAAGGTTGGGATCTGAATCCGGCACAATTACCAATGCGCTATACAGCAGTTTATGCTTTCTTTTTAGAGAGTTATGACGATGCTGTACTCAGATTAAAAACTTTTGTTGAAAAAGCTGCCAGAGCAACGTTGATTGGTGATGTTTTTGATGATGCCGCAACCGGACAAGGCTTGTTAAATTATTTTTTAAAAGCCTTAAATAGTGGAGCCATTACAGAAGAAGAAGTATTAGTAACCGGATTGACCATAGACGAAATTAGAACGCGGTCATTTGCTGAGATTTTAAAGGGTAGAAGATCTAATATTTAACAAATTCCAAAAAACAAATGACAAATTCCAAATAAATATATATTTTTAAAGCATCATTCTCTTAATGGAACGATGATGACGCTGATTTTTTATGATAAAGTAGAAAAAATCAGCGAAAATCTGCTTAATCTGCGTCATCTGCGTTCTATTTTTAACCCAAATATTTAAAATGAAACTCTGGAAATTTATTCATACCAAACTAAGTCAAGATAAAATCGTTTATCTGATGACTGTTATTCAACATAAAGGCAGTTCACCCGGTAGACAGGGTTTTAAAATGGTAGTTGCTGATGATAATGAATTCTATAGTTCTATTGGTGGTGGTGTAATGGAATTCAATTTAGTAGAGTTATGTAAAGAATTATTACAAAATGAAAATCCAAAACCCTTTATCAAACATCAAATTCATAAAGGAACTATTGTTGATAGTTCAGGTATGATCTGTTCGGGTGAACAGACTGTTATTTTTTATCCGTTAAACAAATCACATCTCACAATAATTGGAGGAATTTTAGAGGCATATAATAATAACAAAAGTGGTGTTTTGTCAATTAACCCAACTAATTTCACCTTTTCTATTGACAGTGAATCAAATTCTAAATATAATTATACTCATACCGATGAAACTAACTGGTCTTACAGCGAATTTCTTAACAAAAAAGACATTGTATATATTGTGGGTGGTGGTCATGTAGGTTTGGCGACTTCAAAATTATTAAAACAGTTAGGCTTTTATGTTGTAGTATTTGATAATAGAACACAGCTCAATACTTTTGAAGAAAATACTTTTGCCGATGAAAAATATCTCATAGATTATAAAGAGGTCTCAGTTCATATTCCTGAAAGCAATTCATCTTATGTAGCCATAATGACCAATAAATATACCGATGATAAACTGGCATTAAGCAAGCTCATCAATAAAAAATATAGGTTTATTGGGGTTTTGGGTAGCAAAGCTAAACTTGAACTTATGTTTGAAACACTACAAAAAGAAGGGTTTACTCAAAAAGAACTCAACAAGATTCATGCACCCATTGGTTTACATATTTTCAGTCAAACCCCCGAAGAAATTGCAGTAAGTGTTGGGGCTCAGGTTATTGAGATTAAGAATAAAAAGTAGATTCTATTAATCAAAAAATACAACATATTAACTCTAATAAAGAGTTTTAACAAACCTAAAAAAATGCACTTTTTAGATTTTGAAAATTTATCTGTCAAATAAAAATACTTGAAATCGCTACTTTTTGACCAGTTTTAGGTCTCTTGTGCAACGATTACTTTTGTTGTGCTTAGTGTTTTATTAACTGTTGATAATATTACATTATATCCTGAGTTTAACCTAGGATTTAATTTTCAAGTGATATTTTTTTAACAAACCTACAAATACAGTATCCTTTATATTAGTCCAATATGGGTATTTTCGTTTTATATCAACCTCAATATCTTGATTTACAACATATCCAACTAAATTTACATAATTTTCTTTGTTTGTAGTATCCTTATAGTTAGCATAAGTCTTATATTCTAAATCTGCTATTATTAGCTTATCTGTTCTTTTTAATTTTTTGATATATTTTGAATGCAACTGTGGCATTTCATTTGGGCGAACATTCCATCTAAAATCAACAATTACAAGTTCGTTATTTGATATTTCAAAAACCCATGTGACACCTCCAACTCCTGCTAGTTTCGGTTCAAGAATTAATGTGTCATCAATAATAGTTGACCTGTTTCCAATCAGATAGCCTTTTTGAATGATAATTTTATTACAAAACCTAAGGTTTGTATCTACCTCTGTTATTTCAGCTATTTCTTCATTGGTTATCAGGTTTAAATGAGTAAATAGTGTATTTTTATTTTCTAGAATTTTTATTCTTTCTTTGTCTAATATTAATGAAATTATATAATTCTTCCCTACCTCCAACGAAATATCGGTACCGTTATCTTTATTATAATTAGGATTTATTTCTATATTTTTAACTTGAATGTTTCCTAAAACATTTTCCTTTACTTTAAACCCTGTTATATACCTCCATCTTCTTGTACCATTAGGCAAGTATTGACACGGATCTCTACCTGTATAATACTCACCAATATATTTTATATTTACCTTTTCTTTTAGTTCTTTTGAACTGAAATTACCTGTTTGTTGTCCCATAATACTTTGTGTAAATAGTGTTATTAAGATGAGAAAGATTGATTTCATTTTTTTGCGTTCTGATATGCTGTTCATCATATTTTAATTCAATAAAGTTGAGCAATTCTGATCTGTGATTTTATCCTTCTCACATTAAGCACACCGTTTGGTATAAAGTTAGTGCTGATTAAAAATACAATAAATTTCGGGATACATTGTTAGTTGCTGTTTTTTATATTATGAAATCAATTAAAAGTCCTATCAATAATACTCCAATTGTAAATGTTATTAAACCCAAAAAATATGAAAAGAAGGCTTTTAGATAGTTTGCGTATTTCTTCTTATCAAAGAATTGTCCAATTGCCCAAGAAATATATAAGATTCCAATTAAGAAGCCTTTGTCTATTATTTTTAAATTAATTAAACTATCCGCAATTCCAAAAAACGCGAATAGTAGCATCCCAATTCCCATCACAAAACATAAAAGAATAAGTATTTCAAAAAAGTTGTAGCCATATTTCTTAAAGAAGATTTTAATCCATAATGCAATAAAAACTGCCATTAAAAAATTTGCATAGCCATAGTTTTTAGAAATCCACTCAAAAATTGACATAGCAGCTGAATCTTTCCCGGATGAATAATTTACATATCCATCTTCAAAATGAAATAATTGTTGAAAAATAGTGTAAATCAATGAGCACACTATGATAAAAACGATTGGTTTTACAAGTCGATTTCTGTCATCAAGAATAAATTCTCTAACAGTTTTTCCAGGTCTAATTAATAATTCTTTTATTGTATAGAAGATTCCTTTGTCAAAGTTTAAAATACTTCCAATTTCATCTATTATATATTGTTTATCAATTCTTTTTAATTCTTTGGGATATCCACAGTTAGAGCAATAATTCTCGTTAAGTTCTTTTTCACACTTTTTACAATATTCTAATTTCCTTTGTTCTTTCATTCAGTCAAATATCGTGATTTTAATTGCACCTGACGTTGCCTATATGATTAGTGGTGGTTTATAAATTACTGAACTTTGAGTTATACACCAAAACTTCATTTAAAGTACTTAACTTTGGGTTAAGCACTAAAATCCTTATTGTTTTGCATTTTGTTGTGCATAGTAATTTTTTTAATACCATTCTTTTTGGTCAGGAATTAATCTGTGTTCTATCCATTCTTTTATACTATTGTATTTGTAAGTTCCAGGAAATATTCCATTCTCTTTCTTTCCGCTCCAAGTAAGATGAACTACATAAAATTTATTATTATCAAGATGTTTAAAAAGGCAATCATCACTTGGTAAATAATATCCAAAAATGTTTATTTTATCCAATTCGTTGGTTAAAATATGATTTTGACTAACTTCTTTTTTTAATTCATTGATTAGAATGTCATTTCCTTTTTTGTTAGTTTTAAAGTGCCAAGGTTTAAAATTAAGGTATTGAATAGGAATATCTGACGTAAGCCAAACATTTTGCTCGGTTTTATAGAATTTCCAACCATCTTTGAGAAGTTCTTTAGTGTCTATTTCAATTATAAAAGATTTTCCGTGTCTTTTACCAATTTCAGTTGCGATTTCAATATTGTCGGATAGATGGACATATTGTCTTTGTCCTGATTTTAGTCCGTTTTCAATTATTCCTCTCAGATTTTTTGAAGCAGTTCCGTGATACAAAACTTCGTTAGGCAATTCAGGTTTTAATTCTTGACAAATGTTAATTGAGTGTCCGTGAGTTGCTTTAATTTTTCGATTTTTTAAGTCAAGTTTCCATCTTACTTTATCAAAACTATTATTTAGTTCAATTAATTCATTTGTTGAAAAATCAATCGATTTTTCTTTTAACGCTTTTAGTATATCTTCAATATTAGTCCAACCAAATTTATCTATTTCAAGATTCGCATCTTCTGGTTTATGTCTTAACCAAAAGCTGATTAGTTTACTTGTTTTTTCTTGGTTGTTCGCCATTTTCATTATTATGCACAACAATTGTATAAACGTATTACGTTTATATCCATTATAGCTGCAAGTTATTAATATTTTATAAAATTTAATAATAACCTGAGTGATAATGCTGATAGTTTATGGTATGATAAATAGCATATAAAATACAAAACCGTTTTTAACCGTTAAAAACGGATAATAAAAAGCAATGTCATTGATGTAAAGTTAAGATTGTATGTTAAAAAATGGTTTAATTATTTTAAGACAGTTAACTTATCATCTTAAAGTTTCAGGAAACACTCTTCTCAGACAATCTTTTTCTATTATGCCTGCAAATTGATATACTGCCTAATAATGTAATTCTTTTTTAAATAAACAGATTGCTTCGCTCCATTTTATTCCACTAGCAATAAGCCTGCCCGCCTTTGGAGAGGTTTATAATTTATCTTCTGGAATAATTAGGTGATTCTTTGGTAATCATTACATCATGAGGGTGACTCTCATTGATACCGGATGTTGTTATTTTCACAAACCTTCCTGATTCTTTTAAAGTAGGAATATCTTTTGTACCACAATAACCCATTCCTGCTCTTAACCCGCCTACAAATTGATGGATGCTTTCAAACAGTTCTCCTTTATAAGGGACACGTCCGACAATACCTTCAGGGACTAATTTTTTAATATCATCTTCTACATCTTGAAAATAACGATCTTTACTACCTTGTTTCATGGCTTCGATAGAGCCCATACCACGGTATGATTTAAATTTACGCCCTTCGTAAATAATAGTTTCTCCGGGTGATTCTTTTGTTCCGGCAAGCAATGAGCCTAACATCACAGTATCTGCTCCGGCTGCTATTGCCTTAGGAATATCACCGGTATAACGGATACCGCCATCAGCAATTACGGGTACACCGCTGTCTTTAATAGCAGCTGCTACTTCTAGCACTGCAGAAAATTGAGGAAAACCTACTCCTGCCACAACCCTGGTAGTACAAATTGAGCCCGGACCAATACCTACTTTTACCGCATCTGCGCCAGCTGCTACTAAGAACTTTGCTCCTTCAGCCGTCGCAATATTACCTACTATAACATCTAAGTCAGGGAATTTATTTTTTATACTTTTTAATACAGAAACTACACCTTTGGTATGCCCATGTGCAGTATCAATAATGACTGCATCTATCCCTGCTTTTTCTAATGCTTCTGCCCTCTCAACAGCATCTGGTGTAACTCCTATAGCAGCCGAAACACGAAGTCGCCCATATTTATCCTTATTGGCATTGGGTTTTTGCGTTAATTTTGCAATATCTCTAAAGGTGATCAATCCAACCAATTTATAGTCAGCATCAACTACAGGCAATTTCTCAATTTTATGTCCTTGTAAAATCCCTTCTGCATCAGCAAGTGAGGTACCTTCACTTGCAGTTATCAGATTTTCACTGGTCATCACTTCTGCAATTGATCTCTCCATTTTCTTTTCAAAACGTAGATCTCTGTTGGTAACGATTCCTAATAATTTACCATTATCATCAACTATAGGAATACCTCCAATACCATATTCTCGCATACAATTCTGAGCATCACCAACATTAGCCGTAATTGGCAGTGTAACCGGATCTATGATCATTCCTGATTCTGCTCTTTTTACCTTACGGACTTCTTTAGCTTGTTGCTCAATTGTCATATTTTTATGAAGTACCCCAATACCTCCTTCTTGCGCCATTGCAATTGCCATTGCAGACTCCGTTACTGTGTCCATAGCAGCTGATACAATGGGTACATTCAATATAATGTTTTTAGTAAACTTTGTTTGGATATTAACTTCGCGTGGTAAAACTTCAGAAAATGCCGGGATTAAGAGTACGTCATCGTATGTTAGACCTTCTCCTACAATTTTGGAATTGTGTGCTTTCATGTGCAACTAATTTAAAAAATGGTAACAAAATATTTATTTTGTTTCTTTATAATTGTCATTCCCGTGAAGACGGGAATCCAAATTAATTGCATGCGAATTTACGATTAATAATTGAATTGTAAAACTTAAAATGTTGTTAATCCTTTTAATTTATTTTGAGACCTCTTCAATTATTACAGCGTCAAGACTAGTGTTAAGTTAAGCATACTTTAGCCGTACTCCCGAAATTTCGGGATTCTTTTTGCCCCATACTTCTTTAAAAAGTAATTGCGTAACTATGGCTAGGCGCATATTTTTTGTATCGCCTGAGACAAAAATACCTACAACTTATGCGACACATTACACTTAACTTAACACTAGATTAATATTTACAATTAACAGTAGTCAAAACCTGACATATAAAAACATTAACATTGACCCGTTGTGCATTTTGATGAAATTTCGTCTCCCGATAGCTATCGGGACAAGTGAGTTTTTTACCTATTTTGGCATAAAAATTAGTATCGAGAATAGAAATTTCTTATTAAGAACAGTTCTCGATACAATCCGCCTCTGGCGGATCACTCGAACTGACATTGAGATAAGCCCAAAACTCAAAATGTACAACGGGTTAACATTGGTATAATTCTATACCATTCTTTATTCATATTTTTTTCAAAAAAAGATGTTTTATTATTTGGATTAATTCTAAATAATGATTTAATTTGTATCTTATTAAGAACTATTCTAAATTAAAAATGGATAACCTTAACATATTACATGCAAATTCAAATACACTTGTACGTGCCGGGTTGAAATCTGTACTTTTTAAAAGTGGAGGTGTTGACGAACTGTATGAAGCCGAAAATGATCGAGAACTTTTTGACATTCTTAAAAAAAAAAGAACTGAATTATTGATTATTGATTGCGACCAACCCGGTCATTTTTCTAGCAAAGATACCAAACAAGTGAGGCTACAATACCCTGACATTAAAATTCTTGTCATTTCCACTGATAAAAACCCCTCTTTTGTTCTCTCCGTTCTTGAATTAGGTGTGCATGGCTACCTTACACGTGAATGTGAAGAAGAAGAGTTAATCAATGCTGTTTTTGCAATTGTAAAAGGAGATAAATTCTACTGCAACAAAATCATAAATATACTCCTTGAAAAAAAACTTACATCTAACAATAATGAAGATTGCGAGCCAACCAGTTTGTCTGAACGTGAAACTGAAATCGCTACGCTCATCTCGCAAGGAATGACTAGTAAAGAAGTAGCTACTAAACTTTTTTTAAGTCATCATACTATCAACACGCATCGTAAAAATATCTTTAAAAAACTCGGTGTTAGATCTACATCCGGTATTGTACTTTATGCAGTGAATGCAGGACTTATCCATCCTAAAAAAGCAGTATGCACTATGTGCTCTACCTTATATTAAGTATGCAAACTACCTCCTTTTAGCGATTGCACTTTAACCCTTAAAGGCGATTGACAAGAATTTAATTTCATCATACATTTGCTTAAAATTATTTAGAATCATTCTAAATAAATAAAAACAAAAAATGAACAGAACACTAATAATAGTAATAACAACATTAATAACATCTTTTAGTTCAATTGCTCAAAACACAATCATAGAAGGAAGAATAATACAAACAGGCAGTTCAACAGCTCTTTCGGGTATATCAGTTTATCTTGAGAGTACCCAACTCGGTGCAGCAACCAATGGTAATGGTAATTACATGATAAAAAATGTACCGAGTGGAAATTATACATTAGTAGTTTCTGCAATCGGTTATTTCACTCAAAAAAAAGAAATAAGTGTTGAGGTAGGTGAAACCGTGAGGGCTGATTTTACGTTGACAGAAACCATATCTACGCTGTCAGAAATAACTCTTACAGGTGGTAATATTGGTATAAAAGATATTCCGGGCTCAGTGCATTACATTTCACCAAAGGAAATCCAAAAATTCAACTACACTGATATTAACCGTACTTTACGAGCTGTGCCGGGAGTAAATGTACAAGAAGAGGATGGTTTTGGTCTTTTTCCTAGTATAGGATTAAGAGGGACTGGTGTTGAACGAAATACTAAAATTACAGTCATGGAAGACGGTGTACTAATGGCTCCTGCTCCTTATGCTGCACCGGCAGCTTATTATTTTCCTACAATAGGAAGAATGCAAGGTGTGGAAATTCTAAAAGGAAGCAGCCAAATAAAATACGGACCTTATACTACAGGTGGTGCAATCAACCTGATCTCAACTCAAATTCCCAATGATTTTTCCGGAAGAATAAACCTGTTGGGCGGAAGTTTCGGAAGTAGAAACCTTCACGCTTTTGTTGGTGATTCTCACAAGAATTTTGGGTATATGGTGGAGACGTTCCAATATGGTTCAAATGGCTTTAAACAATTGGACGGAGCAGGAAATAGAGGTTTAAGCAGAAATTCTGGTTTTGACAAGCAAGATTATCTTGCTAAGTTTCGTATCAATACCAATGCTGATGCAAAAATATATCAATCTCTTACTTTTAAAATTGGTCAGTCAATAGGAAAGATTAACGAGACCTATCTTGGTCTGACCCAAGAAGATTTCGACATCAATCCAATCCGTAGATATGCCGGTTCTCAAGTTGACCAGATAAACACTGAACAATCACAATTTTCTTTGACCCATAAGGTAAAATTCTCAAAATTATTTGATATTACTACCGTAGCATATCGCACCAATTTTAGTAGAAACTGGTACAAACTTGATGAGGTAAAAGATGCAGCAGACGATAAAACAAAAATTGCGAAAATATTGGATAATCCGATGGTCTATACGGACGCCTACAATATTATTACAGGAACGAGCAGTATAAATAATGATGCTCTTTTTGTAAAAGCCAATAACAGAACCTATTATGCAAAAGGAATTCAAACCGTACTGGGATTCAATTTCGAAACCAACAAAATAAGTCACAATATTGATTTAGGTATCAGGATACATCAGGATCAAATTAATCGTTTTCAATGGGTTGATGAATATGCAATGGATAATGGCATGATGGAACTCACCAAAGCTGGAATACATGGTACGGAAAGCAACCGTATTGAAACAGCTAATGCTATAGCAACCTACCTTCAATATAAATTAAGAATTGGTAAATTTACGGCAACTCCGGGTATTCGGTACGAAAATATAAGTTCGGCAAGAGAAGATTACGGTAAAGAAGATCCTGACAGAACAGGTGTTAACTTATCGGAAAGAAGCAATACAGTGGATGTTTTTATTCCCGGTATCGGTCTTGATTATCGATTCAACAATTACCTAAGTATTTTTATAGGAATTCACAAAGGTTTTGCTCCTCCAGGTTCAAAAGATGAGCTCGAACCTGAAAAAAGTATTAACTATGAATTGGGTACAAGGTATGCAAAAAATGGGCTATCTGGTCAGGCAGTACTGTTCTTTAATAATTACAGCAACCTACTTGGTACAGATCTTGAAGCTGCCGGAGGCGGAGGTACAAACGAACAGTTCAATGGCGGAGCTGTAGAAACAAAAGGATTGGAATTCAACTTAACATACGACCTGCTATCTTCAAAAAACAAAAGTGTATTTAGATTGCCACTTACCATAGTTTATACTTATACAGATGCCAGATTTCAAAACAATTTTGACAGTGATTTTAGTGGTTGGGGAGAAGTTTCGGCGGACGATCAGTTCCCATATTTGGCAAAAAACCAGTTTACGATTATGCTTGGTTTAGAACATCATAAATTCAGTTTAAACCTAAGCGGGAGATATACAGACGAAATGCGTACTGCCCCGGGGCAAGGAAAGATACCTTCTAACGAAAAAACCGATTCATATTTTGTGATAGATGCCAGCGCAAACTATAACCTGAACAAAAATATCTCCCTTTTTGCCAATACTACCAATTTAACAGATCAAGTATATGTGGTAGCAAGAAGACCGGCAGGTTTACGACCCGGCATGCCAAGAGCGTTTAACTTCGGATTGAAAGCGAATTTTTAGGACTTATTTTAACCTGAGTCGATAAAGCCATCACTTATGTTATGTCTATCTGAGAATACTGTTGTCGTTCTGAAAGAGGAAGATCTTGATAGGAATTTCAAACTTGAGATTCTTCCCTCGCTTTTGGTGAGGTCTGAATGACAAATTACATTTATTTACCTCTAAATTTACATCAAACTCACATTATTTTAATGATTTTAAGTACTTAATAATTGTTTTCCGAATATCACTACCCACTTCTTCATTTGTTGGAGTGTAAATTTTTATAATATCTTTATTGTCTGGTTTTAAAAAAGGAATATCACGCCCTTTTAATAAATAATCACTAAATACTACTTTATATATTTTATCATCATTAATAGATTTTCCATTTATTTTCCATTCATTAGTTATGGTGTCAAAATCAGCATTATATCGCTGTAAATACGCTCCTGTTCCTGCTTTAGACTTACCATACTCTAATATTTCTTTTAACAAACTTCCTTTTAATTCAACTTTTAATATTCCTCCACCGAAAGGTAATACTCTAAAAATATCAATACTGCTTACATTTCCTATCAATTGGTCATCCAATCGAATTGAACCTCCATTGACCAAAGCACAATCTACCTCATTATTAAATCCGTAAGCCATCGCTTTAGCTACTAACTTTCCTAAATTTGTTTGTGTACTTCTAATTGGTATATCTCTACCGTCAAGTGGAATATTTGTTGAATAAATTACCTCGTTAGGATTCTCAATAATTAGTTTGATCTGATCTTCTAAAACAGCATTCCATTTTGTAATTATTCCAGCTACTTCAACATCACTCTGAGTATTATCAGTAATAGGTAGTAATTCAGAAGTAAGTTGTAAAACATTTTTATTCTTATCATAATTAATTCTATGAATATATACGGTTTTTGCATTGGCATCAGCCTTTGCAATTTTAGTTGAACCAACTTCAACCAACATATTATTATGTTCATGACCTCCCATAATCAATGGTATATCTTTTAATAATTCTGCAATTTTTTTATCTTGATTTATAGATACATGGGTCAAACCAAAAACAACATCTACTTTTTCTTTTAAGGATTGATATGCTCTTTTAGCCTGAGTGTACATATCAGTATATTTCACATAATTTTGTGGATTTGAAGGAATGACTACACTAAAAAAACCAATTTTCAATTGCGTTCCATCAGCATCTTCAACATTGATAATATGTGTATCTGTAACAAATTCTTTTATACCATTTCTCTCTTTGTAAAAAGGATAAGTATTACCACATACTTTTTGACGTGCATTGGCAGAAGTCCAATTGAAAGTAGATTCGTTCAACCGTTTTTGCAAATCATTTTTACTAATATCAAATTCATGATTACCAAAAGCTACCAAGTCAAAATTCATGGCATTCATCACCTCTACCATTTGCTTGCCTCTAATACGTTCTCCATTATATTTTATGGCTCCTAATAAAGACGGATTCAAAAAATCGCCTGCCATAAATAAATATGTATTTGGGTTCTCTTTCAATAATTCTTTATGTACATATTCAACACGAGCCATCCCTCCTACTTTACCGCCTTCTAACGGTGCAATTTCATATACATCATTCAATTGTAAAAATGTAAAACTAATTTTACCATCATCTACTAAGTTAGGCTGTGTAACTGTTTGCCGGGTTGTACCGCAAGACAATATAATAGCTGAAATTACAACTATAAATAGATATTTAAATTTTTGCATTTCTATAAATTTAATCAATTATAAAATTACATTTTTCTTCATTAATAAAATGTAACTTTAGAGGCAAAGAGTACTTTCAAAGATTATTCTTTTTACAAAAACACATTAGCAGCTTGTTCATATGCATCCATAAAATTTTCTTGATCGAGTTTTAATTCGATTTCTTGATTATTGAAGTATTCTAACAGGTTTTCAGTCGGCATGTTTCCTGTTAGTTCATCTTTTGCCATCGGACAGCCTCCATAACCTTTGATAGCTCCATCAAAACGATTACATCCTGCATTATAAGCTGCATGTACTTTTTCATGCCAGGCTGTTGGTGTAGTATGCAAATGTGCACCAAATTCTATTTGAGGATATAAGGGAATTAAATTCGAAAATAAATGATCTATAATTTCAGGTGAAGAGCTACCAATTGTATCTGAAAGTGATAATATTTTAACGCCCATTTTACTTAATTTTTCTGTCCAATTTGCTACAATATCAACATTCCAAGGATCTCCATAAGGGTTTCCAAAACCCATAGACAAATAAGCAACCACTTCTTTATTTGATTTTACAGCAATATTCAAGATCTCGTCAAGAATTACAATTGATTGTGCAATGGTCTTACTTGTATTACGCATCTGAAAGTTTTCTGATATAGAAAAAGGATAGCCTAAATAATCAATCTCTTCAAATTGTGAGGCATCATTAGCGCCTCTAATATTCGCTACAATCGCCAATAATTTACTTTGAGTTGAGTCTAAATTTAATTTTGAAAGTACCTCTTCGGTATCTCGCATTTGCGGAATTGCTTTTGGGGATACGAAGCTGCCAAAATCAATAGTATCAAAGCCTACTTGTAATAATAAATTAATATAATTAGCTTTTATTTCGGTAGGAATAAATTGCTTTATGCCTTGCATAGCATCGCGTGGACATTCTATGATTTTTATGGTATTCATCAAGATTCAAAGATACAGTATTTGGATGGAAGGTTTGAGGTTTGAGGTTTGAGGTTTGAGGTTTGAGGTTTGAGGTTTGAGGTTTGAGGTTTGAGGTTTGAGGTTTGAGGTTTGAGGTTTGAGGTTTGAGG
>VAPL010390477.1_pt1 | contig 15575 bp, 14 predicted proteins | sample 3395061 | NCBI WGS metagenome assembly VAPL01 (sample SAMN08290444, study PRJNA428436) | hydrothermal vent metagenome | isolation source: Deep-sea hydrothermal vent chimney 2 | place: Pacific Ocean: Juan De Fuca Ridge | depth 2182 m m | reverse complement strand
TGCGCAACCGGGGACTCCGGGTTTGAACGGGCTGGGCGCCATTAACCAGGGTGCCCTGGAAGGGTCGAACGTCAACGTTGTCTCGGAGCTCGTCAACATGATTGAGACGCAGCGCGCCTATGAGATGAACTCAAAGGCAATATCGACTGCTGATCAGATGATGCAGTACGTCAACAACAACCTATAACGAGAGCAGAGTATGAACCGATTATCGAAGACTGCAGTAGTACTCGTTGTAGCGACGCTGGTGCAGGCATGTGGCATGACGCGTGTCGCCGAACCGCCCCGAATGCCTGTATCTGTTAGTGCGCACGAGTATTCGCAGCCGGCCTCCGGAACCATTTACAACGCCGGGACGGACATGCGTCTGTTCGAGGATCGTAAGGCGAGTCGCGTTGGCGATATTCTGACCGTCGTTTTGGCAGAACAGACGAATGCATCGAAAAATTCGCAGACAACCACGGAAAAAGCGACGGAAGCTACGCTGGCAAATCCGACCGTGTTCGGAACGCCGCTTACTAACAACGGCGTGGCGCTGTTCGACGGTGCGTTGAGTGGTGGCAGTTCATTTGACGGCAAGGGTTCCAGCAGCCAGAGCAACAGTCTCGACGGTGACATTACCGTTACTGTCGTGGATCGCCTGAGGAACGGCAACCTCGTGATCAGCGGGGAGAAGTGGGTCACTCTGAACCAGGGTCGTGAATTTATTCGTCTCTCTGGAATCATCCGGCCAGAGGATATCGAGCCCAACAATACGCTGCTTTCGACGCGAATCGCGAACGCTCAGATTACCTACAGCAGCAAGGGAGTTCTTGCTGCAGCGAACAGGATGGGACTGATCGCGCGTTTCTTTAATTCGGTATTTCATCCGTACTAGACAAGGGAAGCTTCATGTATATGAAATGGAAAACTCGCATCGCACTTAAACGCCTGGTTCTTGTACTTTTGCTAGCGGGCACTTTTCTTGCAGACCAGGCATACGCCGACAGGGTGAAAGACCTTGCCAGCGTTGCCGGAGTACGAAGCAATCAGCTGGTCGGCTACGGACTTGTCGTCGGGTTGGACGGAACCGGAGATCAGACAACGCAGGCACCGTTTACCGTACAGGGCGTTGTCAACATGTTGACGCAGTTTGGTGTCACTGTGCCGACGGGCGTTCGAATGCAGCTAAAAAACGTCGCCGCAGTTACGATTCACGCAGAACTGCCGTCATTCGCAAAACCCGGGCAAAAAATCGACATTACAGTCGCATCTATCGGCAATGCGAAGAGTCTTCGCGGCGGCAGTCTTCTAATGGCACCGATGCGAGGTGCCGACGGAGAAGTTTACGCGCTGGCCCAGGGTAACCTGGTCGTCGGCGGCTTTGGTGCCTCAGGCAATGATGGCTCCAGTATTACCGTGAATATTCCGAGTGCCGGACGAATTCCAAACGGCGCGACGGTAGAGCGTGAGGTGCCCAATGATTTTCTGACTCGCGAGTCAATCGTTCTCAACCTCAACGTCCCGGATTTTACGACTTCGCATCGACTGGCGGAGCAAATCAATCAAACCATGGGTGCCGGTACAGCGCAATCACTCGACGCAGTGTCGGTCGCCGTTCGCGCACCGAAGGACAGCTCGCAGCGCACCGCCTTTGTATCGGCGTTGGAAAGCCTGGAAGTCGAACCGGGTGAAGCGCAGGCGCGGGTCATCGTCAACTCGCGGACCGGTACGGTGGTCATCGGCGCGAATGTTCGCGTTATGCCGGCGGCTGTTTCGCACGGTTCGCTGGTTGTAACGATCAGCGAGAGACCGTTCGTTAGTCAACCGCAGGCCGCGTTTGGCGGCACCGGAGAAACAGTCGCGCTTGCCGATTCGAGCGTGAGTATCGATCAGCAGGAAGCCCGTATGTTCCTGTTCGAGTCCGGCACCAGTCTTGACGAAATCGTACGGGCTGTGAATCGCGTCGGGGCTGCACCCGGAGATCTGGTCGCTATTCTCGAAGCACTAAAACAAGCCGGCGCACTGCGCGCCGAACTTGTGGTCATTTAGGCAATCGGCACCGATCATGACAGCAGTCGCTACTGATTTTACGCAATTCACAAGTTTGCGAAGAGCGGCCGGAGAGAACGATCCGGCGGCGTTGCGCGAGGTTGCGAATCAGTTCGAGGCGCTGTTTCTGGAGACTCTGTTAAAAAGCATGCGCGATGCATCGCTTGCCGACCCGTTGTTCGGTGACAGTGATCAGATGGACACGTATCAGGGAATGATGGATCAACAGCTAGCCGTCGAAATGGCGAGCGGCAAGGGCATCGGCTTCGCCGATCTGCTGGTGCGACAGCTCGGTGGTCCTGATGCCTCCAAGCTCACCCGACCGGACACAGCATTTCCGGCTGTCGCTGGCACAGCGCCGGCGGCGCACAAGTCGCCGACACCTGCCTGGTCCGACCCACAGGAATTTGCACGAGATATCTGGCCACACGCCCAGCGTACCGCGAAACAGCTCAATGTCGCACCGGAAGCGATCGTTGCTCAGGCTGCGCTCGAAACGGGCTGGGGCAAGCACGTCATGCCGGATAATAACGGTGCGACGAGTTTCAATCTGTTTGGCATCAAGAGCAGTTCCGGGTGGTCAGGCGATCAGGTGTCCCGCAATACGCTGGAGTTCGTAGACGGCGTGGCGGAGCAACAATTGGCCAGGTTCCGCTCTTATAGCGATGTCGCATCGGCGTTTTCCGACTACACCGAACTGCTTTCGTCGAACCCGCGATACCGCGGTGTTCGTGATCACGGCTCTGACGCAGTCGGCTTCGCGCGCGCGTTGCAGGACAGCGGCTATGCGACGGATCCGGATTATGCGCAGAAAATCAACAATGTCATTGAAGGCCCGACAATGCGTCGAGTCATGTCCGAACTCAAGGGTAGGTAAGCGAAATGGCGGGAATCCTGAATATCGGTTTGAGTGGTCTGCTCTCGTTTCAGCGCGCTATAGATATCACCGGCAACAATATAGCGAACGCGAACACGCCGGGTTACAGTCGCCAGGTTGCGAATTTTACGGCGCGGCCCGGTACGGGCACTGGTGCCGGTTACATCGGGTCCGGAACCCAGATAGCCTCCATAGAACGCATGTACGACGCGATGCAGGTCGAACAACTGCGGACAACGACGACCGGCTACGCGCGTTTCAATACGTTGAACAATTTGTCGAATCGTATCGACGTTTTTCTCGCCGACCCGGACACCGGCTTGAGTTCGGGCCTGCAGGACTACTTCAATTCAATGCAGGATATCGCAAACGACCCGTCGTCGATTCCGACGAGGCAGGCCGTGATCGGTCAGGCTCAGGGTTTGGCATCCCGTTTCCAGTCGCTCGATGATCGATTGTCCGAGCTCGACTCCGAAGTCAACAGTCGCTTGACACTGGCGGTTGACGACATCAATCGCCTGGCAGCTTCGATTGCGGCGCTTAACGACAAGATAGCGTTAAGCAATGGCAGTGGTAATTCACCGAACGACTTGCTGGACGAGCGTGACCGTCTGGTGTTGCAATTGTCGGCGCAGGTATCGGTGACGAACAGTATTCAGGACGACGGTACGATGAGTATTTTTATCGGTTCCGGGCAGTCGCTGGTGCTGGGCGGCAGTGCTCGTCAACTCGGTGCAAGCGGAACCGAGTTTGACCCGACAAGGATGACCGTTAGTTATCTCGGAGCGTCCGGCAACACGCCACTGGATACGTCGTCGACGGGCGGTAATCTGGGAGCCTTGCTTGAGTTTCGTTCCCGAATCCTCGACCCGGCGCGGCAATCGCTGGGTCAGACGGCGATTGCTTTCGCCTCCAGCATGAACCGCCAAAACGCCGCGGGAATGGATCTGCGCGGGAATCTGGGTACTGATTTGTTCAGCGTTGCTCCGCCGATCGTGCTGCCATCATCGAATAACACGGGCAGCGGTACCGCAACGGCGAGTATTGGCGATCTTGCAGCGTTGACCGGCGCGGATTACGTGCTGGAATTTGACGGCGCGGCGTACAGCCTGACCCGCAGCGATACCAATACGTCGATCGCACTGACCGGCACCGGCACGGTGGGTGACCCGTTGATCGGTGACGGTATCAATATCGTAGTCGGCGGGGCTCCCGCCGCCGGAGATCGGCTCTTGATTCGTTCGAGCTACGGTGCAGCGGGTTCGGTGCAGAGCGTCGTTACCGACCCGCAGGCGATCGCTCTGGCCGCTCCTACCCGCAGTTCGGCATCGTTCGCCAACACCGGCGACGCGACCGTTAGTGCCGCAAGCGTTGTCGACGCCGGCGATCCGGCTTTGCTGAGTAGTGCGCTGATCGAGTTCACCAGCCCGACAACGTACAGCATTAACGGGGCAGGCAGTTTTTCATACACGGACGGGTCTGCGATCATCATAAATGGAAGTTCCATTGCGATCAGCGGTACTCCGGCGGTCGGCGACCAGTTTAGTATCGAGGCGAACTACGGAGCTTCCGGTGACAATGCGAACGGCCTGTTGCTTGCCGGCGTTCAGTCTGCCGGGATTCTCGATGGCGGTTCGATTAGCATCAACGAAAACTACGGTCGGCTGGTGTCGGGTATCGGCTCGACAACCTATCAGATTCAGTCGAACCTGGATGCGCAGGGCGTTGTGCTGAAAAACGCAGAAGATGCAGTTTTGTCCACTTCTGCCGTTAACCTGGATGAGGAAGCCGCCAACCTGATCAGGTTCCAGCAGGCCTATCAGGCAGTCGCACAGGTCATCAGCATCGCAAACACTCTGTTTGACAGTTTGCTGAACGCCACCCGGAGGTAGTATGAGAGTTTCTACACGCGGCGCGTTTTTGCAGGGTCTCAGCATGATGCAGCAACTGCGGTCTGCCCTGGACTTTACTCAGCGCCAGGTTTCCAGCGGGCGGAGGATCCTGACGCCATCGGATGATCCGATCGGCGCATCACGCGCGTTGGAAATACGTGAGTCAATTGGGCGGCTTGAGCAGTTCGACCGGAATTCCGGTGTCGCGGTTAATCGACTGTCTCAGGAAGAATCTGCACTCAACTCCGTGAATAACGCGCTGCAGCGAGTGCGCGAGCTTTCCTTGCAAGCCAGCAATGCAACGCAAAGCAACGAGTCGCGGCAACTGATTGCAGTCGAGGTGCGTCAGCAACTCGACCAGTTGATTCAACTGGCGAATCAGACCGACGGTGACGGTGCTTTCCTGTTCTCCGGTAATCTGAGTGACACCCAGGCGGTCACCCGTATGGGTGCTACGTTCGCCTACAACGGCGATCAGGGCCAGCGCTACATTCAGATCGGAGAAGGGCGACAGCTTCCCGATGGCGACTCCGGCGCCGCCGTATTCTTCACGATACGTGATGGCAATGGCACCTTTTCGACCGCAGCCGGCGCGGCCAATACCGGAAGCGGTGTACTTGGGGCGGGCAGCGTCGTAGATCCCGGTGCCTGGGTACAGGACCAATACACGGTGCGTTTTATCGACCCGGATAACTACGAAATTCTGGATTCCTCTGCTGCCGTTATTGGTGTCGGGAGCTACCAGTCGGGAGACACGATCGCTTTCAACGGCATCCAGTTTTCTCTGACCGGTCAGCCACAAGCCGCGGACGAGTTTGTCGTTGCCCCCAGCCGCTTTCAGGATGTCTTTACGACGGTTGAGCGGATCGCGACGGCGATGGAACGAAGCGTTACTGACGACACCTCGAGAGCGGTTCTGAATAACAGTGTTAACTCGGGGTTGCTGAATCTCGACCAGGCCATTGGCAATATTCTGGATGTGCGTACGCAGGTGGGGTCAAGGCTTGCGGTCATAGAGCAGCAGGTTGACAACAACAGCGCCATCGCCATCTCGTATCAGGAGGCCCTCGGTAACATCGAAGATCTCGACTATTACGAAGCGCTTTCCCGCCTGAGCATCGAATCCACAACGCTAGAGGCCGCTCAACAATCGTTTATTCGAACGCAATCGCTGTCTTTGTTCAACTATTTCTAGCCCGCTGACTCTGTCGCACTCTAATACAGTGCGCAGTGTCACACTTTCCGAACCACGCGCTAAAGTTTGCGCGTTTGTCGCCGGTGCCCGGGCGGTCAATATTCCCGACAAGCGTATCCGATCCTAAAGGTCTGTGATGAACGGCCGATACCCCATTCGTACAGTGGTCTTGAATGGATTTCGCGGCCGAAAATAACTTCCGGCCGCATTGGCAGACCGGACTACTTGAGAACTTTAGGAGTTTTAAGATGGCACTTACGATTAATACCAACGTTGCTTCGCTTAATGCGCAACGTAATTTGAATCGTTCGCAAGGTTTGCTGAATCAGTCTTTGGAACGGCTGTCTACGGGCCTGCGAATTAATAGCGCAAAGGATGACGCGGCAGGGCTTGCGATTTCCGAGCGCTTCACTACACAGATCCGCGGCCTGAATCAGGCGGTTCGCAACGCAAGTGACGGTATCTCCCTCGCGCAGACTTCTGAAAGTGCGCTGGGTGAGGTGACGAATAACTTGCAGCGCATCCGTGAGTTGGCACTGCAGTCAGCTAACGCTACGAACTCCGCATCGGACCGAGCAGCGCTTGACGCAGAAGTGCAACAGCGTCTCGCGGAGATCGACCGAATTGCCTCTCAGACTTCGTTTAATGGTCAGAAGGTACTTGACGGTACGTTCGGCTCGGCGTCCTTCCAGGTCGGCGCGAATGTTGGTGAGACCATTTCCGTGAGTTTGGCGACCGGTGTTCGTATTGGACAGATCGGCCAGATCGCAACAGGAACCGGCCAGGTTACGACGAACGCACTGGCAGATGGCGGTCTGACAATCGCAGTCGGCAGCGGCGATGCGGTGTCAATTGGTGCTTCGGCGTCAGCCAGCGCGGCCGACAAGGCAGCTGCGATTAACGCTTCCAGCGTACCGGGACTTACGGCAACTGCGGAAAACGCGGTAACCGCCGCGTTCACGACGACGTCCTTCGTTGCACTCGACACCTACAGCCTTAATATCAACGGAACCGACATTTATGCGGCCTTTGATCTGAACGCAAACGGTGCAGGTCTGACCGGTGGTGATGTGGCAACGCAGATTAACCTGTTCGCTGCTCAAACGGGTGTTTCAGCCAGTTTCGACGCTGTAGGCGGCAACATCACGCTAACAACCACTGATGGTCGCGACATCGTTGCGACGGAGACTCTGGGTGGAGCAGCTACCGGTGGTGTCGACGATGCCGTTGCCGCTGCTGGCGGTATTACTACTTCGGGTCAGGTCACATTGACCGCTACCGAGAACATCACGATGACCGGCGCGTTCGCCGATATCGGTCTTGGTGCCGTAGTCAGTAAGGACGCAACCACGCTGTCCAGTGTGACGGTAACGAACGTCGACAATGCGAACGATGCAATATCACGCATTGACTCTGCGTTGACGACGATCAGCTCGCTGCGAAGCGAATTTGGTGCGATCCAGAACCGCTTCGAGTCTACGATCGTTAACCTGCAAACGGTTAGCGAAAACCTGGCGGCCTCACGAGGTCGAATTCAGGACGCGGACTTCGCAGCAGAAACAGCGGCATTGACGAAGGCACAGATTCTGCAACAGGCCGGCGTTGCCGTCTTGTCGCAGGCGAATGCTCAGCCTCAGCTCGCACTGAGTCTGCTGCAGTAAGTGGTTTGATTTAACCCAGTGGAAGGCGGCAGGGATTGCCGCCTTCCTTGGGGTTTTAGTAAGACAGGAGAGTTTGCGTGTCTGATAAGGACATAAATCAAGTCTCCGTGCTGACCGGTACTTTCTCGTTGCTCAAGCCCGCACCGGAAAGGACTCAGACCGGCAACACCAGGTCTGATTCCGGCAAGAAGCCGCCGCAATCGGAAGACGTGGACATGGAACGCCTTGCCAAAGAATTGAACATGGCAAACCAGTCGATTGGTCGTGACCTGCGGTTTAGGGTGGATACCGAAAGTGGGCGCGCAATCATTCAGGTTCTGGATCGTGAAACCGGAGAGATTGTTCGAGAAATTCCGCCGGAAGACGCCAAGACTTACGTTTCGGGTATGGGCGATGTGGCACTCAGACTGTACAACGGTCTGGCCTAGGCAGAAGTAATGGCCGCTGTATGGAATCTGGCACAGTTCTTGTAAGTCAAGACTTCTGTGACCCACATTAAACGCAATGAACGCAGATAGAGATTAAGCCATGGCAGCAGTTATTTCATCGGGAATTGGATCCGGCCTGGACATCGCTGGAATCGTACAGCAGCTAGTCGTTGCAGAAGGACAACCCGTGGAGTTCAGATTGGGACAGCAGGAATTTCGCGCACAGGCCAAACTCTCCGCGTTTGGCAGCCTGAAATCGGCACTGTCAACCTTGCGGGACAATCTTGAAACCATGCAGTCGCTCGACAAATTCCTGACGCGAAAAGCGATCTCCGGTAATGAAGCCGCTTTTTCCGTCAGTGCTGGAACCGATGCGTTGCCGGCAAGCTATTCGCTGGAAGTGGTGCAGTTGGCGCAGGCACAGAAACTTACCTCTGGTGCATTTGTTGACTCTGACACCGCCGTTGGCACGGGGACACTGACGGTCGCTGTTGGCGTCGTGACGATGGACCTTGCAATAACAGCGGAAAACAATTCACTCGCCGGTATTCGCGACGCCATCAATTCGGCGACAGACAATCCGGGTGTCTCGGCGACCATTGTCAATGCTGACAGCGGTAGCTATTTGATATTGACTACTGAAGACCCGGGCGCGGCGAATACTATTACGGTGACCCAGGCAGGCGGGGACGGCGGACTCAGCGCGCTGGAATACGATCCCGCAAACAGCCTGATGTCACTGACAGAATCCATCACCCCTCAGGACGCTTTGATTCGCATCGACGGCCTGGATGTAATGAGCGATTCAAATACGATCTCCGGTGCGATAGACGGTGTGACGATAACTCTGCTCGCAGATACCGGCGGATCGGCGGATGCCCTAACCGTGGAAAACGACCAGGGGGCGACGAAACAGCTGATCTCTCAATTCGTCAACAGTTACAACGAGCTGATTACGACCGTCGACACTCTGACCGCCTTTAATGCGGAGACTGAGTTTGGCGCGCCATTGCTCGGCGACTCAACGATACGCGGTATCCGTGATCAGATTCGTCGCGAAATGAGTACGGCGGTCGTGAGTATTGACGCCGGTTTCTCGATGCTGAGTGACGTTGGCATCGAACTGCAGTTAGACGGCAAGCTGTCGATTAACGATGAGCAGATGAGCAACGTTCTGGCGGAAGACTTCGTGCAATTTGGACAACTTTTCGCCACGACCGACGGGTTTGCCACCCGACTCTACAGTCTGGCAGACGGTTTTCTGGAGTCCGACGGCATCATCGAATCTCGAACACAGGGACTGACTGCGCAAATCGAAGGCATTGGCGATGATCGTGAGGCGCTCAATGATCGCCTGGCGTCGCTGGAGACACGTCTGTTGAGGCAGTTCAATGCCTTGGATTCTCTGTTAGCACAACTTTCCTCGACCAGTAATTTCTTAAGCCAGCAATTGAGTAATCTACCTGGCGTAAGTTTCTCCGCTGGCAAATAACCGAACAAGGACCGATGATGTTTACAATGAGTAGCAACGACGCTCTGGAGCAGTATCAAAAGATTGGTACCGGCAACAAGGTTGCCGAGTCGTCGCCACATAGCCTGATTCAATTGATGATGGAGCATGCGTTAAGCCGTATCAACTTCGCGCGCGGCCACATGGAACGTAATGAGGTTGCAAAGAAAGGCAAAGCGATCGGTGACGCGATCAGTGCGATCGGCGGCTTGGAAGTCAGCCTGAATCACAAGGCCAATAAAAAGATGTCAGATAACTTCAGCGCTCTCTACGCATATATGATGCGTCGCCTGCTGCAAGCGAATCTCGATGATGACCTGACGATTCTGGACGAAGTGGCCGGCTTGATGCGCGAGCTCAAGGAAGCATGGGATGCAATTGCGGATGATCCCGATGTCGTTGCCTTTGCACAGACAAAAGAGCACTAGCCCAGGCCAGTCAGGAGGACAGATCATGGTTGCAAGTCAAGCTACGATAGAAGCATGCCCCGGTGATATCGCAATGGACATTGTGGGGAGAATGGACGCACTGGCCGCGAACGATGAGTGGAGTCGTATCGAGCAGTTGGCGGCGCGGTTAAGAGGCGTGATTCTTGAGATACCGGAAAGCGAACGGCACGCGGTTGTGCATGCCGTTGTTCATTGCCTGGAACGGGTACAGACAAAGGCCCTGGTATCCCGAGGTGAGGTCACCGATAAACTGGCGGAGATTCGCCGTGGGCAGGTTGCTACGCGAGCCTACCGTCAACCCAGCGTCCGGGATAGCAACACCTCATTACGTTAAATAAACCTGTATTTGTGACGCCCATCACAAATACAGGCCTCTCGACGGTCTATGCTAAGCGCAGTTGAATGACTTAACATAAACCTTTCGAGGGTGGGCATGACAACGCAAGAGCGAACGTTGGGCAAGGTGCTGATACTGGATGCCGATGATCGGCGGGCCAGCGAAATTAGCCGCTGCTTGCGTTATCTCAATTACGACCCGGTCGTTACCGGCCAGGATTCGACACTCTCGGACCTGAGTAGCGACGAAAACATCGCTATTGTCGTTGGGGATATTGACGGCCGGCGCGAATTTGCGGACGCTGCGTGCGATTTCCACGCCTCTCATGACGACATACCGCTTATTTGCTTTCCCGAAGCGGTAGCAAGTCGACCTGAACTGGCCGACGGCCCGAACTGGACGCTTGACCTGCCGTTGCGACGTTCGCAATTGCTGCGACTGCTGCAGCGTGCTGCGCGTTACCACGGCCAGGATCGACGTCAGCGGCTAACCGGTAGTTCGAGTTCGATTCGCGGCGTTCGGGCGCTGATTGAGCAGGTTGCGGACTTCGATACAAATGTCTTGATTACAGGTCAGTCGGGTACCGGCAAGGAATTGGTTGCCCGGACCATTCACGAACTTTCGGATCGGGTAGACAAGCCGTTTGTACCGATTAACTGCGGTGCGATTCCTCCCGACTTGCTCGAGAGCGAGCTGTTCGGTCACGTGAAAGGCGCGTTCACCGGAGCGATTGCAGCACGCGTCGGGCGTTTTGAACTGGCCGAAGGCGGCACTTTGTTTTTGGACGAAATCGGCGAAATGAGCCTGCCGATGCAGGTGACGCTGTTGCGCGTACTGCAGGAACGCACTTTCGAGCGCGTGGGTAGCGGTAAAACCCAGAAGTGCGACGTTCGGATTGTCGCTGCAACGCACCGCGATCTACCAAAAGCGGTCAAGGAGGGCGATTTTCGCGGCGACTTGTTCTATCGCCTGAATGTTTTTCCGATCGAGATGCCGCCACTGTTCAAGCGGGTCTCGGATCTGCCGCAACTGCTCGATGAACTATTCGTTTCACACAACGGCGATCCCAAAGGCAGTCTGCGTTTGAGTTCGTCCGCTGTTCAGGTTCTCGCGCACTACCCCTGGCCGGGTAATATTCGCGAGCTCAGTAATCTTGTTGAACGGCTCGCCATCATGAAGCCCGAAGGGGTAATCGATGTCGCGGATTTGCCGCCAAAGTATCGTGACGTTCGAACGGATGTGATCGCCGAGACCAACTACGTCGCTGAAGCTGTGCGATGGACCCACGCGAACCTGAAAGAACACCTGCAACAGGTGGAGCAGGATCTTATCGGTCAGGCTATGCAGGCATCGGACGGCGTGGTTGCCAAGGCAGCCCGTTTGCTGAGCATGCAGCGTACAACGTTGGTGGAGAAGATCGGCAAGTACAACATAGCCGTCTGACCCGACCCGCGGTTCTCGACCACCGGGTTTTCATCCACAGTTCTCCTTCGCCACCCCCTCGGCGCGGCCACTTTTTCGCCGGATTTCTGCCGTCAAATACTGTGAACGTCAGTTAGTTGACACCCCGTAAAAATCGTAACCTATTGAAAAATAACAATAACATCTGTTGGCATGCAATTTGCAACCGCGGTAGTAGGTATTCACGAAAAGTGCGGGAGCACATCTTGGCGACGTCGTTACAAAATTCAGAACCGATGCAAGATGCGGGCAGGGTTTTCCGCCGTCAAAGCGGATTGCTCGGTGAGCCCTGCGGTGATCTACAGGCCACCGTCGATTCACTGGCTTGCCAATTGCAGTGCGAGCGATCAGCGCGCCGGCAGGTCGAGGGCGAAAAGCAGCAACTGGGACAGCGATTGTCCGAGTTCCGCCAACGCGATGCTCGTTTGGCGGTCGTTGGTGAAATGACGGCGGAGTTCGCTCATCAGGTTCGTACACCGCTGGCTTCTGCGATGCTGTATGCAGGCCAACTTGATACATCCAGTAGTCGTCAGGCCCGCATTGCCGGAAAAATACTGGCAGGCCTCGGCGATCTGAAACGGATGGTCAACGACATGCTGGGTTTCGCAACAGGCCCGCGGGCAGACCATGAGCAGGTAAACGTCCAGCAACTCCTGAACGAAGTATGCGACGGCATCGACGGACAGCTTTCGAGTTCGACAACATTGCGTGTCTCAGTGGTCGATACGGACCTGACGGTGGCAATCAACAGAAATGCGATCAAGGGAGCATTGCTGAACCTGGTAACCAACGCAGATCAGGCAGGTAGCCAGGGCACGAACATTCTAATCCACGGTCATCGCTTTGGCGAAAAGGTCCATCTTTGTGTGACCGATGACGGGCCGGGCATTCCGGTGGAGGTGCAGCCACGTCTCTTCGAGGCATTTTTCACGACTCGCCCGCAGGGAACGGGTCTCGGTCTTGCGGTCGTCAAGGCGGTAGTTGCTGCCCATGACGGTGACGTATCGGTGAATACCTCCGCTTTGGGAAGCAGCTTCGCCATTCAAATTCCGATCGCTGCGGGTGTCGGGTTGCAGCGATGACGAATTCTGCGATATTGATCGTCGAAGACGACGCGAACCTGCGCGAAGCCTTGTTCGATACGCTCGCAAGCGACGAGCAGCCAGTTCTTGTCGCGGACAACGGTGTCACCGCACTGGAAATAATTAACAGTTGCTCGGTTGGCCTGGTCGTCAGCGACTGGCAAATGGAGCCGATGGACGGTTTGACGTTACTGGAGAATATCCGTAAACACCACCCGGGCTTGCCAGCTGTATTGATGACAGCGCATGGCACGATCGAACAAGCCGTCGATGTTATGCGAAACGGCGCCTCGGACTATCTGGTCAAGCCGTTCGAGGCAAGCGAACTAAAGGCGCTCGCCGACAAGTACATCACACTACCGAACAATGGCGACTCGCCGATTGCCGCAGATGTGTCAACCATCGAGATGTTGCGGATAGCCGCGCGGGTCGCGAGCACCGACGTAACGGTCATGATCAGCGGCCCCAGCGGTTGTGGTAAAGAGGTTTTTGCAAAATACATTCACGCACAATCGCCGCGCAAGAATCAGCCCTTCGTGGCAATAAACTGCGCCGCGATACCGGAAAGCATGCTTGAGGCGGTGTTGTTCGGTTACGAAAAAGGTTCATTCACTGGCGCAGCCGGTGCACATGCCGGGAAATTCGAGCAGGCGGAAAGCGGCACCCTGCTGCTGGATGAGATTTCGGAAATGGATCTCGATTTGCAGGCAAAAATATTGCGTGTGATCCAGGAGAAAGAGGTCGAGCGTATCGGTGGGAGCAAGCTCATTCCGCTGGACGTTCGTGTTCTGGCCACAAGCAACCGCGATTTGCGTCAATACGTGGCGGACGGAAAGTTTAGAGAGGATCTCTATTTTCGGCTGAACGTATTTCCGCTGCATATTCCGCCGTTGAGCGAGCGTCGCGATGACATTCTGCCATTGGCAGAAATGGCGCTGCGCCGCTATGACGACAGAGTCCGAACGTTTTCCGAATGCGCGAAACAGGCGTTGCTGGCCTACGACTGGCCCGGCAATGTCCGAGAGCTCGAGAACCTGCTGCAACGATCATTGATCCTGCACAGCGGAGCAGAAATTGCGGTAAGCGATCTGGCGTTCGAGCCAGGCAGCGTGACTACGAGTACCGACACCGGGCTTGGCATCGGTCTTAGAAACCGAGAGTTCCAACTCATTCTTGATGCACTGAGCACGCACGACGGACGGCGTGCCGACACGGCAAAGGCGCTTGGTATCAGCACGCGTTCACTACGCTACAAGCTGGCGCGCATGCGTGCTGAAGGGCTTAGCGTACCGGGAGTGCCAGCATGAGTGCGGTGAATGAAATCAGCGCGACGCAGCTACTTAGCCAGATTCGTACACTTGGCAAGAACCTGCAACCGATACAACCCTTCGCAGAACCGCCAAAGACTCAGTTTAACGATTTGCTAAAAGCTTCGCTTAACGCAGTCAATGACGCACAACAGGATGCTATCCGTTTGAAGACAGGTTTCGAGAATGGCACGAGCAATGCGAGTCTTGTCGAGGTCATGGTTGCATCACAAAAAGCCAACCTGTCGTTTCGTGCGGTGACAGAGGTTCGTAACAAACTCATTTCTGCCTATCAGGACATCATGAATATGCCGGTGTAGGTTGTCGTAACGACGCTGGCGACTAAATCAAACCAAGGAACGTATAAGACGTCATGGAAAATGCAACCGTAATCGAATCGACCATCGCACCTTCAAGTCAGATTAATCTGTCGGGCGTGCTACGTATTCCCGCTGTTCGACAGGTGGTACTGCTGATTGGTGTTGCTGCCGCGGTCGCCGCCGGTTTTGCGGTCGTACTGTGGTCGCAGTCGCCCGGGTATGCGCCGTTGTACGCCGACCTTGGAACACAGGAAGCTGCACAAGTTGCGGAGGCGCTCAAAGCTGCCGAGATCGATTACAAACTGAGTGGCGACGGCGGTATTCTGGTGGCAAAGGTTCAGGTACACGATGCGCGGCTGCAACTGGCCTCGCAGGGGCTACCGCAAAGCGCATCGGCCGGTATGGACAGCATGCAGGAGCAATCCAGTTTCGGCGTGAGTCAGTTCATGGAGAGCGCGCGCTACCAACATGCCCTGGAGGCAGAGCTGGCACGAACTATCTCGTCTCTGGGTGCGGTACGCGAGGCCCGGGTTCATCTTGCGTTGCCAAAGCAAACGGCCTTTATTCGCGATAGCAAAAAGGCGAGTGCATCCGTTCTGCTGCATTTGTTTCGGGGCAGATTGCTGGAAGCCGACCAGGCATCCTCAATCGTTCACCTGGTCGCGTCCAGCGTTCCAAACTTGGTTGCGGCCGATGTGACGCTGATCGATCAGAACGGTCGTTTGCTGAGTTCTGCGGCGGATAAGCCGGAGGATGCCATCGCGGCGACTCAATTCAAGTTTTCACGACAGATTGAAGCGACTTACAAGCGTCGCATCGAAGACCTTCTTACCCCGCTTCTGGGCGCAGGTCGGGTGCGTGCCGAGGTGGTCGCGGACGTGGACTTTACCTACGTTGAGGAAACACGGGAATCTTTCGATCCGGCACGATCCGTGGTTCGTAGTGAGCAGATTAACGAAGAGAAAAGCAGCGTAGGCGGTATGCTCGCGAGTGGAATTCCAGGTGCGCTGAGCAATCAGCCGCCG
>VAPL010338006.1_pt1 | contig 15577 bp, 13 predicted proteins | sample 3395061 | NCBI WGS metagenome assembly VAPL01 (sample SAMN08290444, study PRJNA428436) | hydrothermal vent metagenome | isolation source: Deep-sea hydrothermal vent chimney 2 | place: Pacific Ocean: Juan De Fuca Ridge | depth 2182 m m | reverse complement strand
GCTGCGTACGCGCCTGCGATGAAGTTCAGGGCACCTTTGCACTCACAATTCAGGGCCGCGGATTTCAGTCAAAAGTTTCCGCCGGAATCGACGAGGGCTTTCTTGACTCCGAGTGCGTCTCCTGCGGCGCCTGCGTACAGGCCTGCCCGACCGCGACTCTGATGGAAAAAAGCATCGTCGATCACGGCCAGCCGGATCGCAGTGTCGTTACGACCTGCGCTTACTGCGGTGTCGGATGTTCCTTCCAGGTCGAGATGAAAGGCGATCAGGTTGTGCGCATGACACCGTACAAGGATGGCGAAGCCAATCACGGACACAGTTGCGTAAAAGGCCGTTTTGCCTGGGGTTACGCCTCGCATCGGGATCGTGTCCTGAAGCCCATGATTCGAGAAAACACGAATGAGCCTTGGCGCGAAGTCAGCTGGGAAGAGGCGATTGCGTACGCAGCGAGGCGCTTTAAGGAAATTCAGGACAAGCACGGCCGCAAGTCCATTGGCGGCATTACCTCATCACGTTGCACCAACGAAGAGGTTTACGTGGTGCAAAAATTCGTACGTACGGCGATGGCGAATAACAACGTCGATACCTGCGCGCGTGTTTGCCACTCGCCAACCGGTTACGGACTAAAGACCACACTCGGAACCTCCGCCGGCACACAGCCCTTCGATAGTGTGATGGACACCGACGTCATGATCGTCATCGGTGCAAATCCCACGGCCGCGCATCCGGTGTTCGCATCGCAAATGAAACGACGACTGCGCGAAGGCGCAAAACTGATCGTCATCGACCCGCGGGAGATCGACCTGGTGCGCTCCGCGCATATCGCGGCTGAACACCACATTTCCCTGTCGCCGGGAACGAATGTCCCGGTCGTAAACGCACTGGCGCACGTGATCGTCAGCGAGGGACTGGTTGACGAAGATTACGTTCACGACCGTTGCGACCTTGAGTCCTTCGATGCCTGGAAAACCATGATCCTCAAGCCGGAAAATTCGCCTGAGGAAGTCGCAAAGGTCGCCGCTGTCGACGCCGAGACCTTACGTGCCGCAGCCCGACTGTACGGCGGCGCGAACAACGGCTCGATCTACTACGGTCTCGGCGTTACCGAACACAGTCAGGGTTCGACCATGGTCATGGGTATGGCCAATCTCGCCATGGCCACCGGCAATCTTGGACGCTCTGGCGTCGGCGTTAACCCACTGCGCGGCCAGAACAACGTGCAGGGCTCCTGTGATATGGGTTCGTTCCCGCACGAACTGCCCGGTTATCGTCATGTTTCGGAAGACCGCGTTCGCGCGCAATTTGAAGAACATTGGGGCGTCACACTCGACCCGAAACCGGGTTTTCGCATTCCCAACATGTTCGACGCCGCCTGCGCAGGTGAGTTTTTGGGCATGTACATTCAGGGCGAGGACCTCGCGCAGTCGGACCCGAACACACACCACGTCGAAGCCGCACTGAGCAACATGGAATGCATTGTGGTGCAGGACCTGTTCCTAAACGAAACGTCCAAGTTCGCACACGTATTTCTTCCCGGCACTTCCTTCCTCGAAAAGGACGGCACGTTTACCAACGCGGAGCGACGCATCAATCGCGTGCGCCCGGTCATGCCCGCGCAGCAAGGCAAACAAGAGTGGCAAATCACCCAGGATCTCGCGCAGGCGATGGGCTATGAAATGCATTATGAGAGTTCCGCCGCGATCATGGATGAGATCGCAGCACTGACGCCGTCGTTCCAGAACGTCAGCTTCAAGATGCTCGACGACATTGGCAGCGTGCAGTGGCCCTGCAACGAAGCAGCACCGAAGGGCACGCCGATCATGCACATCGAACAGTTTGTGCGTGGCAAGGGGCTGTTTGTTGAGACGGATTACGTGCCAACCGAGGAAAAAACCAATCGCAAGTTCCCGCTGCTGCTGACAACCGGCAGAATCCTGTCGCAGTACAACGTGGGTGCGCAAACACGACGCACCGAGAACAACACCTGGCATGCCGAGGACGTACTTGAAGTCCATCCACACGACGCAGAAACACGCGGTGTCCGCGACGGCGAACTGGTCTCATTAACCAGCCGCAAAGGCGATATCACCTTGCGGGCAACAATAACGACGCGCGTGAAGCCCGGAGTCGTTTACACAACATTCCACAACCCGGAAACAGGCGCGAACGTCGTCACAACTGAATACAGTGACTGGGCGACGAACTGTCCGGAGTATAAGGTGACAGCGGTGCAGGTCGCACCGGCATCGCACCGATCAAGCTGGCAGGAAACGTTTGCTAAACGTGCGGAAGCACAAGGGAAGGTTTCAACGCCCCCTGTCGATCTCGCCTAGGACTTATTAAGCTTGGTGAACTTGGAGCCTTCCAGTGTCAGGTTATACATCAGCCCCTTCGAGCCAAAGATAAATCCAACCACCGGGTCTTTTACATTCTGGCTGTCGATAGTCTTGCCGACACCCAGGTCGATCAGGGCGATGGAACCATCGACACCCACTTTCCATCCATTGGAATCGCGAAATTTCTGCAGCGCGTCCTTGGTTAGAAAAGCGATGACAATCGACTTGGCTTGCGCACCGAGTTGCAAACCGATTGAACCCGATGTCGTGCGATAGTAGGCGACCGTTTTTCCACCAATGCGCAACGCACCTTCGCCGGTTTCAGCGCCGACGCCGACGCCGAGTTTGATGACGCGGGGAAACACCAGATAGCCGGCTGCCTGATCGAGAAACACTTCGGCACCGTTAATATCGTCCCGGAAGACTTCCAGGGCCTTGTTTGCCTCGCGATCGATCTTGGATGCGGACGCTGCAAGGACTGAACCCGCGAGCAACATCGTTAGCAACACACTACCCGAGCGAAAAATTTTACCGTATTTACTCATGACTTCATTCCTGTTGTCCGGCGGTCCCGCTTGGCGCAGGCCGCGCGTAATGACAATAATAGCTCAAAACGGTGCACGTCAGTGTGCCGGCATCGGCGCACGCCGTCCGTGCGGTGGTGGAGAAGCGTTTGCGGCGGCAGCCGCGAACGATTGCAACATTTCCCGCAGCGTCTCGCGCAGCTTTGCGGCCTTTCCCGGTGCATACAACGCCGTGTCTTCGTCCATATACGCCCGTTGTGCGATTTCGAGCTGCAATGCATGGATGTCGTTTTCCGGCTTACCGTAGTGACGAGTGATGTAACCGCCTTTGAACCGCCCGTTGACAGCGGTGCTGTAGGAACTCGCCAACGCAATATCCGCGACAGCCTTCTCAAGACCCGCATCACAACTCGCAGTATCGTTGGTACCAAGATTAAGCGCTGGCAGTTCGCCATCGAACAACCTCGGAACCACACTGCAGATCGAATGCGCGTCCCATAACAACGCGTAACCGTGCCTTGCTCTTATCGCCGTCAACGTTGCGCAAATTTTCCGATGATAGGGCCGCCAATAACTGTCGATTCGGGCGGACCTTTCCTTTTCATCCACGCCGCCCGAACGATAAATCGCCTCGCCAGAGAAGGTTTGCTCGGGGCAAAGACCCGTCGCAACCTTGCCCGGATACAAGGTCCCGTCATCGTCCGAACGATTGACGTCGATGACGTAACGCGAATAGTTCGCAACGATGCAATTCGCGCCCAGCTCCGTCGCGAAATCGTACAGTTTTGCAACGTGCCAATCGGTATCCGGTATTGCCCTGCCGATATCGGTCATCCGATCACTGATATCCGCCGGAATCTCACGGCCATCGTGCGGCACGCTGATCAGCAACGGCGACTCGCCAGACTGGAACCTGAAGGCCTCCGTCATCCGCTCAAACCGGGCAATATCGAGGCCGCGTAGTTGCAATAAGCACCGCTATCAACGCTCGCCGCAACCTGGCGAATATCCGGCGACAGCGACCGATCTTGCTCGTACGGCGGCGAGATCGCCCGCAGCGATTCGATGACCGTTTCAATGCTCGGCGAACTCTTCTTCGGGTGGTGAAATTCAACGCCCTGCGCCGCAGCCAGCAATTCGATTGCGACGATGTTGCTCACATTATCGAGCATCGTGTGCAAACGCCGGGCCGCATAGGTCGCCATGCTGACGTGGTCTTCCTGGTTCGCCGAGGTTGGCAGGCTATCCACGCTGGCCGGGTGCGCGTGCGACTTGTTTTCGGACGCCAGCGCGGCGGCTGTAACCTGCGCCATCATGAAACCACTGTTAACGCCACCGTCTTTCACCAGAAAGGCCGGCAAGCCGCTCATGTGCGAGTCGATCAGCAATGCTGTGCGCCGTTCCGACAACGCCCCGATTTCGGCAATGGCCAACGCCAGATAATCGGCAGCGAGCGCTACGGGCTCCGCGTGAAAATTGCCGCCCGACAAGACCGCTTTCGAATCCGCAAACACCAACGGATTATCGGTAACCGCGTTGGCCTCGGTTTCCAGCACCGAACTGACATGCCTGAGCACCTCCAGACACGCGCCCATCACCTGCGGCTGGCAACGAATCGAATACGGGTCTTGCACACGATTGCATTCAACGTGTGAAGCGCGAATGTCGCTGCCCCGCATGAGGTCGCGCAACACACCGGCAACGGCGATCTGACCACCGTGACCGCGAACTTTTTGGATGCGCTCGTCGAACGGCGTATCGCTGCCTTTTATCGCATCGGAGGACATCGCGCCGGCCATGAGTCCTGCCGCGAGAACGTTTTCGGTGCGAAAAACGGCGGCCAGTGCCAGCGCCGTCGAAACCTGCGTACCGTTCAGCAATGCCAGCCCTTCTTTCGGCCCGAGAACAACGGGACTCAAGCCCGCCTCCCTGAGGGCGGCACCGGCGGACATCGTGTTGCCGTCCACCCGCACCTCGCCGATACCGATCAACGCACCGGCCATGTGCGCGAGCGGCGCCAGATCGCCGGATGCCCCGACCGATCCGCGCGACGGAATCCGTGGGTAGATATTGTGGTTAATCAATCCGCACAACGCCTCGACGAGTTCCAGGCGCACGCCGGAAAATCCGGCAGCCAATGCGATCACTTTCATCAACATGAGCAGGCGAACGATTTCGTCGCCAAGATCCTCGCCCACGCCTACCGCGTGCGAACGCACCAGGTTCTCCTGCAACTGCGCGAGTTGATCAACGTCGATACCCACCTGCGCGAGCTGACCGAACCCGGTGTTGACGCCATAGACCTGCTCGCCGCCCGCCACTACGTCGTTGATCAATTCGTTCGAGTGCGCAATGCGCTCTTTGGCGCTGTCACCCAGCGATACCGTCACGGGTTCCTGCCACGCGCGGCGTAAAACACCGAGCGTGACCGACTCCCTGTCGATCATCAGGTTCATTTCGAGCCTCCCTCGTCGATCATCGGCAAATTCAGCCCGTGCTCATTCGCGCAGGCAATCGCGATGTCATAACCCGCGTCCGCATGACGCATGACTCCGCTCGCCGGGTCATTCCACAAGACGCGCTCGATGCGGCGATCCGCATCCTCCGTACCGTCACAGACAATGACCAGACCGGCATGCTGCGAATACCCCATACCAACCCCGCCGCCGTGATGCAGCGATACCCAGGTTGCGCCGCCCGCAGTGCTCAGCAGCGCGTTCAGTAACGCCCAGTCCGACACCGCGTCACTGCCGTCCTGCATGCTTTCGGTTTCGCGGTTCGGGCTGGCAACCGATCCACTGTCGAGATGATCGCGGCCGATAACGACCGGCGCTTTCAATTCGCCGCTGCGAACCATTTCATTGAACGCAAGCCCAAGCCGATGACGTTCACCCAGCCCGACCCAGCAGATGCGTGCCGGCAAGCCCTGAAACTGAATTCGCTCGCGTGCCGCATCCAGCCAATTATGGAGATGCTCATCCTCTGGAATCATTTCCTTGACCTTGGCATCCGTCTTGTAGATGTCTTCCGGATCGCCGGACAAGGCCACCCAGCGAAACGGCCCGATACCGCGGCAAAACAAAGGACGAACGTAGGCCGGAACGAATCCCGGAAAATCGAAGGCGTTCCCCACGCCCTTGTCGAACGCAACCTGCCGGATGTTGTTGCCGTAGTCGAACGTGGGTATGCCCTGTTGCTGAAATTCGAGCATTGCCTTAACGTGATCGACCATTGACCTGGCCGCGGCAGCGGCGACCGAATCCGGGTCGCTTTCTCGTCGTTCTACCCACTGATCGACGCTCCAGCCCAGCGGCAGATATCCGTTGGCCGGGTCGTGTGCGGAGGTCTGGTCCGTGACCGCATCGGGCTTGACGCCCTGCCTGATCATCTCCGGCAGGATTTCCGCCGCATTGCCCAGCAGGCCAACCGAAATCGCCGTCTTGTCGCGAACCGATTGCTCGATGACCTGCATGGCATCTGCCAGGGTCTCTGCCCGCGTATCCAGATAACCCGTCTCAAGACGCATATCGATACGATCCGATTGACATTCGATCGCCAGCATTGAGGCGCCCGCCATTGTCGCCGCCAGCGGCTGTGCACCGCCCATGCCGCCAAGCCCGGCGGTCAGAATCCAGCGACCGGACAGATCGCCGTTGTAGTGCTGGCGACCCATCTCGACGAAGGTCTCGTAAGTACCCTGCACGATGCCCTGACTGCCGATGTATATCCACGACCCGGCCGTCATCTGGCCATACATCATCAGTCCCTTTCTATCCAGTTCGCGAAAATGATCCCAATTCGCCCACGCCGGCACGAGATTCGAGTTTGCAATCAGCACCCGTGGCGCATCTGTGTGCGTACGAAACACGCCGACCGGCTTGCCGGATTGAACCAGCAATGTTTCGTCAGCTTCGAGCTCTTTTAACGACGCGACAATCGCATCGAAACACGCCCAGTTGCGGGCCGCCTTGCCGATACCGCCATAAACCACCAGATCCTCCGGCCTTTCCGCGACCTCTGGATCGAGGTTGTTCATCAGCATCCGTAACGGTGCCTCGGTGAGCCAACTCTTGGCAGACAGTGTCGTGCCGGTCGGTGACTTGATGACTCTTTTCATCGGCGTAATTTCTCCAGTTGCACAACATCCGCAGACCGTGTCTGCGACGTACCGGGTGGGGTGTAATGCCCCGTGAGTTCGTAGCGACTGCCGGGGTGATGCAGTCGCGCAAATGTAACCGGGCGGCCCTTTGACCAGGTGCGGCGAATGACCACCAGGCTGGCTTCGCCCTCGGCCATCTCCAGATGTTTGCGTATCGCCGCGTTCGGCAGGCTGGCACGCACCGCGTGCTCGGCCTCTTGCAGCGGCGCGACGCTCGTCAGGTACGCGCTCGGAGTCGTCAGGTCGAAATCCTGCTGCAAGCAGCGCGGCGCAAAACTTGCCAGCACGTGGCGATCTTCCACTTGAATCGGCACATCATTTTCAGCGTGTACCAGCAACATGTGAAAGACCTCGGTACCCGATGGCACGTGCAGCGCCTTCGCAATCTCACCTCTTGCGCGCTGCAAAGATTGGCGTAAAACCCGGCTCGAATGCCGGTGCCCGCGAGCGGTGATTTCATCCGCAATGTTTCGCACCTCAAGCAGGTCGGAACGAGAGCGATAGTCGGACACAAAGGTCCCGCGCCCCGCGATCCGTTCGACATAGCCTTCGTCCGTCAGCTCCCGCAGAGCGCGATTCGCCGTCATGCGCGACACGCTTTTAGACTCCACCAGTTCGTTTTCCGACGGTACGCGATCTGCCGGCTGCAGCTCGCCGCTGGAGATCTTCTCAATGATGAAGTCCTTGAGTTGCTGATAGCGCGGTGTACTGGCTGTCATTGTGTTTCGCCCAGCTTCGATATCGCCTCGGAATAGGCGGCACAAGCCGCGTCGCGACGGAGGTGCATCGCGTTCGCAACGCACCAATTACCGTTCACCATCACACGTTCCACCGGTAGCGGGTAACCGGAAAAAACCAGTGCGTCGAGGCGCGAATCGTCACCGTGCCCGGCGAACATCGGATCGTCGTCGCAAAGTGCAACGAAGTCCGCAACCGCACCAACCTTAATACCAGCGCTGACCTGCCCGGACGCTGCCGCACCGCCCCGCAGCGCACGCAGGAACAACTCGCTGCCAACGTGGCTGTCGCGCAGCGAGACAATATTGCGCGTCCGAGTCGCCAGTCGCTGACCGTATTCGAGCCACCGCAGTTCCTCAAAGGGATTAATGGATACGTGACTGTCGGAGCCAATCGCGATGCGACCACCGTGCTGCAGAAAGTCGTGCAAGGGAAACAAACCATCGCCGAGGTTAGCTTCCGTGCTCGGGCACAAGGCGACAACGGCGTCGGACTCGGCAAGCGCTGCAACTTCTTCGGCATCCATGTGCGTTGCGTGTACCAGGCACCAGTTAGCGGACACTTCGAAATTCTCCAGCAGCCAACGAACCGGGCGACGAGCATAAGCACTCATGCATTCATCCACTTCGCGGTACTGCTCTGCGATGTGCAAATGCAGGGGCACGACTGTGGCACTCGCGACTTCGGCGATGGCTTGCAAAGATTCGTGGCTGACCGCGCGCAGGCTGTGAGCGCCGATGCCGACAGTGGTCGCGGCACTGCCAGCCGCCGCCGCCCGGCGCTGATGCTGAAGAAACTCGTCGAGCGACTGCGCGAAGCTGCGTTGCTGCGGCAGCGGTGCCGAGTCATTAAAGCCTGCCCGCTCATAGTGCACCGGCACGTAAATCAATCGAATGCCACTTTCGGCGGCCGCTGTGGAAATTGCGGAGAACATCGTATCAACGCCGCCAGGATCCAGGGGGTCGCGATGCAGGTAATGAAACTCGACAACCGAGGTGTAACCGCTGCAAAGCATTTCGCAATAAACCTGTCGCGCAATCGCGGTCAGCACCTTGGCATCCACCCGCCCGGCCAACTCGTACATGCGCTCGCGCCAGCTCCAGAAATTGTCGCGCCCGGCTGGCGAGCGCTGCTCAGTGTGACCCGCTAACGCACGCTGAAAAGCGTGACTGTGAGCATTGCAAAGACCGGGGATAACGAACCCGACCGACGTATCGCCGGGCAGTGCGGAAACATTGATCTCCAGCTCGGCTACCTCGCCGTCAATCACCGTCAGCCGGATGTTGTCCGCCCAGCCCGAACTCAAGAGTGCTTTCTTCGCAAATACCGTAGTCATACCGTTTCCAGTAAGTTGTATATACAGGCTAGAGCATGCTAACGTCGCTTGCAACACCCTGGGCCGAAATCGGAAGACGGAATGCAGAACTGGGATCTGCTACTCACCGACGCACGTATCGCTACCATGCGCGCCGGTGCGCCGGACTACGGTATCGTCGCCGGGCGCGCTGCTATTGCCATTAGCGACGACCGAATTGTGTGGCTCGGCGACGAAAGCAACCTGGAGGGCAGAACCGCAGCAAAGCAACGGTCAATGAACGGCCGCTGGCTGACTCCGGCGCTGATTGATTGTCATACGCATCTGGTTTTTGGCGGCAACCGCGCAGCGGAGTTTGAGCAACGACTGCGAGGCGCCAGTTACGAGGACATCGCGGCGGCGGGCGGCGGCATCCTGTCCACCGTACGCGCAACGCGCGAGGCATCGGCCGATGAGCTGTTCAACGCCGCGCTGACGCGTGTCAACGCGCTGGCAAGCGAAGGCGTAGCGACCATCGAGATCAAGTCCGGCTACGGTCTGGATATCGACACCGAAATTCGCATGCTGGAAGTTGCGCGACGCCTCGGCAGGGAGTCCTCAGTGGATGTGCGCACCAGCCTGCTCGCGGCGCACACCGTCCCGCCCGAATTCGAGCACAATCCCGATGGCTACATCGACCTCATCTGCGACGAGATCCTGCCGCGGGTTGTCGAGCACGATCTCGCGGATGCCGTCGATGCCTATTGCGAATCGATAGCATTCAGTCCCGCACAGATCGAAAAACTGTTTCACAAGGCTTCCGAACTTGGCTTACCGGTCAAACTGCACGCAGATCAACTCAGCAATGGAGGCGGCGCCGAACTCGCGGCACGTTTTGGCGCCTTGTCGGCCGACCACCTCGAGTACACATCGAGCACTGGCGTTGCGGCACTGGCCGCCTCGAACTCTGTTGCAGTGTTGCTGCCGGGCGCTTTTTTAACCCTTGCCGAGACACAGTCGCCGCCAATCGACGAACTGCGCTCAAACGGCGTACCGATCGCTGTCGCTACCGACTGCAATCCGGGGACATCACCGATTTGTTCGCTGCGTACCGCGATGATGCTGGCATGCCGCCTGTGGAAGCTAACACCGGAAGAATGTCTTGCGGGGGCGACGCGCGAGGCGGCCAGGGCGCTGGGCCTGCTGCACGACCGCGGTACGCTTGAAGTCGGCAAGCGTGCCGATATTGCCACATGGGATATCAGCCATCCGCGTGAACTTACGTATTGGGTCGGAACACCGCAACTGGCGGACCTGATCCCAAGTAGGCAAACTACGCGTTCTTGAACGCACACCTCGTAAAATCCCGAAGTTTCATCATAACGCTCGGCCTGCTAACAGGCGTCGCGGCATTGACTGTGGACTTAAGCTTGCCGGCGATACCGGCGATGGTCGACGCGCTCGGAACCACGCTGTCGCGCGGCCAGCAAATCGTCGGGGTCTTTATGCTCGGCATGTCGCTGGGACAGCTGCCAGCCGGGCTCACGTCCGACCGGATAGGTCGCTTGCCAACGATTTATATCGGCATGGGTTTGTTCCTCGTTGCCGCCTGCGTCGCAGCCATCGCCAATAACATGGAACTCCTGCTCGCCGCCCGTTTCGTGCAGGGATTTGGGGCAGCTTCCGCAATCGTCATCTCACGCGCAGTTGTTCGCGATATATCCAGCGGCAAGGATGCAGCTCGGTTGATGTCACTGATGACAATGATCTTCACCGCGGCGCCCGTCATCGCACCCAGTATCGGTGCCGTACTGGTCGCCCATTGGAATTGGCGGGCACCGTTCATCGCAATAGCCGTCTGCGGTTTCGCGCTGTTAGTCGCTATTCGTCGAAACCTTGTGGAAACCCACACGCCGAACGCCACCGGACACCCGTTGCGCCAATTGAGGTCCAGCTTCGGCGAGTACTTCTCGCACCGCCAAAGCGTGTTCGCGCTATTGCTGCTCGTGCTGCCGCCGGCAGGTTATATGTCAATCATCGCGGTGTCCGCCGCGCTGACCGTTACGCACTACGGCTTTAGTATCACGCAATACGGTTTGATATTCGCCTGCGCAGGACTGTCGATCATGGCGGGGTCTGCGGTTAACCGCTGGCTGGTCACACGCTTTGAACTGATGCAACTCATCAAACTTGGCGTTCTTCTGATCTTCATCGCCAGCGCACAGCTGGCCGTCATGGCGTGGCTCAACCACGCACCAATGTGGTGGCTGTGGAGTTGCGTTTGCCTGTACATGTTTACGATCGCGATTCTGGTCTCGAATACAACAGTACTGGCGCTCGACCCGCTACCGAAAATCGCAGGCGTCGCATCGTCGATTATCGGCACCTTACAAAACCTGGTGGGTGCTTCGGGTGCAATACTGGGCGCGTTAATCTATAACGGCACAGTTCGCAATGCGGTGATCATTATGGCGATTGCCGGCATCGTGACCGCCGGGGTTTTCCTGCTGCGACCTTTCATCGTCCCGCAACCACTAGTTCATCACCCCGACGAACTTGCACGTGACTAACGCGTCTCGGTCAGCACCTCTGCAATATTTTTCCGCGATTGAGTCGGTGTCAGCTTGGGATAGCCACACCAGATCAGACCAACGACAAAGGCTGCTTTTTCATCGATGCCGATAATCTCGCTAAAGCGAGCGTCACGAGTAATGTCGCCGGTAGTCCATTTGCAACCGACTCCGGCCTTCCACAGATACAACATCAAGGTTTGCACGGCCACGCAACAAGCGGCGTAGTCCTCACGCTGCAGCAACTCATCTTGTGAACGCAGGCAGCTTACGACCAGCCACTCCGGCTTTTCCGACCAGCTACGACGCTTGAATGTACCTGCCTTGGCACCTTTTTTTGCGGTGACGATGTCCTGACACAGATCCAGACACCGCGTGACCGTCTCGTCTCCCAGCAAATAGAAGTGCCAGGGTTCGGTAACATGATGGTTCGGTGCCCAGGTTGCTGCTTCTATCGCGTCCTTCAGCAACTTTGTCGGCACCGGTGTCTGCAGGAAAAGCTCTATCGAACGCCGACCGCGCAGTACTTCGCCGAACTCTCGCAACTGTTGCGTCTCGTAGCTCGGCGACTGAGCCTTCATCAAACGCGCTCGATAATCATGGCGATGCCCTGCCCGACTCCGACGCACATCGTGCAAAGCGCGTAGCGACCCTGTTTGCGGCGCAACTGGTAGGCCGCGGTCACGACCAGCCGGGCACCGGACATGCCAAGCGGGTGCCCGAGCGCGATGGCGCCGCCGTTCGCATTGACGTGCTCCGCATCGTCGGCAACACCGAGTTGCCGCAAACAGGCAAGACCCTGTGCGGCAAAAGCTTCGTTAAGCTCAATCACGTCCATCTGCTCGATGGACAGACCGCACTGCTGCAATAGTTTTTTCGCCGCAGCGACCGGGCCCATGCCCATGATCCGGGGCTCGACGCCCGCCACCGCCCAGGAAACGACACGCGCCAGAGCTTGCAGGCCCTGCGCTTTCGCCGCTGCTTCGCTCGCGATCAGGACGGCGCACGCGCCGTCGTTGATTCCGGATGCGTTACCCGCCGTAACCGTCCCGTCCTCGCGCACAATCGGGCGCAGTTTTTGCAAACCGGCAATTGTCGATCCTGCCCGCGGATGCTCATCCGCGTCGACGAGCAACGGTTCGCCGCGCCGTTGCGCGACCGTTACGGCAACGATCTCTTCTTTGAAAATACCGGCTTTCGCCGCCGCCTCTGCACGGTGCTGACTGCGCAGGGCCAGTGCGTCCTGATCGTCCCGGGAAACCCCGAAGTCGTTCGCAACATTCTCCGCCGTTTCTGCCATGGAATCGATGCCGTATTGTTCTTCAAGCTTTCTGTTGACGAAACGCCAACCCAGCGTTGTATCGTAAAACTCGGCATTGCGACCAAACGCTGCGGACTGCTTCGCCATAACGAACGGCGCACGCGACATCGACTCGACACCGCCGGCTATCGCCATCTGTATTCTTCCCGCGCTGATGCCATCGGCTACGTTGCCGATGGCATTCATCCCGGAACCGCACAGGCGATTGACCGTGGCGGCGGCAACGCCGACCGGTAGCCCTGCCAGCAGGCCCGACATGCGCGCAACGTTTCGATTGTCTTCCCCCGCTTGATTCGCACAACCGTAGACAAGGTCATCTACCGCTTCTGCATCAAGCCCGGGATTGCGCTGCAGCAGCGCGGCGATAGGGAGCGCGCCGAGATCGTCGGTCCGAACAGTTGCCAGCGAACCGCCATAACGACCTATCGGCGTCCGCACACCGTCGCAAATTAAGGCTTCCGGCATTGTCTACTTGATGCCGACGGTCATGCGGCGCAGGATATCGTTCTTTGCAATGAAATGGTTGTATCCCGCACCAAGAACATGTGCGGTTATCAGTACCGCGATAGGTATCCACATGAATTCGTGCACTTCCTCCCACCACTCGTGAGCATCCCGACTGTTCGGCACCGGCACCGGGACCGAGAAAAAACCGAAAAACGGCATGCCGCGTCCAGCGGTACCGTTCATCATCGCTCCCACAAATAGTTGCGCAAACACCGTCAGATAAAGCCCCCAGTGAACCACCGCCGAGCTAAGACGCTGCCATCGGGCAATACCCTCCGGATAGGCGGGAGCCTCGTTCATCCAGCGCCAGATTATTCGCGCGCTCAGTAACCCCAGAACAACGGTTGCAATGGATCCGTGAAGGATACGAATCCGGGATCTCTCATCGCCGGCCTCCATGCCCGCTTGCTCCAGACCCAGGTAGATCATCACAAACAAGCCGATCGCGATCAGCCAATGCAGGGCCTTGGCCATGCTTCCGTATTCTGTAGTGGTATTCCTAAGACCCATATTCTATTTGCTCCAGTTCAGTCCAGTCCAAGCTCGAAACCGGCTTCCAGCTCCTGCTTCGAATATGCCCGAAAGGCGATCATTGTTTCCGTTTCAACGATACCGTCCAGATGCCGCATCTTGTCACTGATCACATCGGCCAGCTCGTCGTTCCTGGAAACTCGCACTACCGCGACCAAATCGTAACGACCGGCGACGGAAAATACCTCAGAGACACCGGCAGTATCGGCGATCTGATTTGCAAGTTCCGGAATACGGCTGGTCTCGGCCTTTATGAGCACAATCGCTGTCACCATCGGGTTCTCCGTGTACCAAAGTAAGGACACGAAGACTATCACTAGCGGACCTCAATCGGCAGCAGCAATCTCGCGAGCAGTCGCCAGCAGTTCGTCTGCCGGCAAACGAATCGTGTAGTCGGCATTGGTATAGGCGAACCGAATCATTCCCTGCATATCAATCGCGAACACAGCCGGCACCGGGAGGATGCCGTGTTTTTCCAGTGACGAATCGGTGATATCGAGGCCCATTTCTCGATATCGATCGAGGGTTCCTGCAGGAACTTTGAAGGCGATTCCGAGGGCTATCGCAGCGCGCGCATCCGCATCGGACAACAGTGTGTAGTCAAGCCCGCCGATGTCTGCCTGTGTTTCTGTCATAAGCCCGTCAAACAAGCGCTCGGCTCGATCTCCGCTCAGAAACAATACGTCGATACCCATTTCCCGAATTTTTGGTATGACGCCGCCCATCTCCGAAAGATAGGCATTGCAAAACGGGCACCAACCGCCACGATAAGCCAGCAGTACGACCGGTCGCTCCAGTGCCTGTGGATTGAAATCGAATCCCTCACCGTCGACGGTTTCGACGAGGAACCGCGGTGCACTGTCGCCCGCGCGCAGCGGCTCGATCTGCTCTGCGGATGCTGCCACCGACACATCGGCACGAACTTCCTTGATGGCAAGGCCGAAAACGAGGCTCATACCCGCAAGTGCGAACAGCAAGACGTGAAGAAGTGAGCGAAGGCTCATGTGACGGTACTCCTATTTGGTTTTGTTAAGAAACCGCTTCGTAACGGAAATTATTTCAGACATTCAGCCTGCTAAATCGCCTTCTCCAGGAGACCCTCGCCGCGAGTATCGCCAGCATCCCGGCTGCGAGCCTTCGCTCGATACATCGCCTGATCCGCCTCTCGCAACAAACCGGTTAAGGTGTTGGCATTCTCAGGATACAGTGCCAGACCGATGCTGGCTGAGCAACAAAGTTGCTGTTGTCCAATCAGGTACGGCTCTTCGAGCGCCTTGGTCAGTCGCTTTGCTAACTTGCCCGCGACTTTGGCATCGACATCCGGCACCAGAGCGACGAATTCATCGCCGCCGGGTCGGCCAACAATGTCACAGGATCGCAAGCTCTTGCACAACCGTTCCGAGGCGACTGTGAGTAGCTGATCGCCAACTTCGTGACCATACTGATCATTGATCTGTTTAAAGTCGTTGAGATCAATAAATAGCAGGGCCCCGGTCGCATCGTCTGCGCAGTCGGTCAATCGCTGCGCCGCCTCACGCTCGAAACCACGGCGGTTCAGTACACCGGTCAAGGGGTCGGATGTGGCGATCGACTCCAT
>VAPL010141184.1_pt1 | contig 15584 bp, 21 predicted proteins | sample 3395061 | NCBI WGS metagenome assembly VAPL01 (sample SAMN08290444, study PRJNA428436) | hydrothermal vent metagenome | isolation source: Deep-sea hydrothermal vent chimney 2 | place: Pacific Ocean: Juan De Fuca Ridge | depth 2182 m m | reverse complement strand
GAACTCTGCAACGACTGTGGAGAACCAATACTAAAGTGCAAGTGTGAAGACCAAGATGTTGATGAACTTGATCCTGACACACTAACCTTATAGGAGATATCATGCCAACTGCATTAGTGCCAGTGTTAAAATTGACTAAGACGCAAGAAAAGTATTTTATTTTAGCTTTGACATACAAAGCTAGTTTTACTACATTAAGCAAACAATTCAATACAACTATATATGATGCAGTAAAACTAGCGGTTAGTATAGTTAACAGGAGAAAACAAACCTTATTAAGAAAAAGGGTGAATTGCAAAAAGACATTGCCCATTAAAGAAAGAAAGGACTAAAATGCCAATACTTAATGCAACCGACATAGACGTTGCAGTACCAAAACACCTTCGGTGCCTTGTCCTAGGTGAGACAGGCACAGGAAAGAGTATCTTTGCCTCATCCTTCCCAAAGAAGGGAATTCTCTTTGATCTCGACCGCGGTGCCCTGTCGTACCGCGGGCACGATTTTGATTACATCCAGGTAGAGGCTTCCAGCAAGGGCTGGCACGAGTTCAAACGCGAGCTTACCGCGGTCGTCAAAGCAAGCAAAGATGGCACGTCACCTTACAAGACCCTAGTAATAGATTCTTTCACTGCCATGAGTCATCTTGCCATGCACGCTGCTATGATGACAGGTATCAAGCAGCTGAACGAAGGACCGTCTCTGCAACACTACTCAGTAGTGAAGAACTACATCCTGGCCGCGCTCTACCAAGCGTTTCAATTTGAAGGAAACCTTGTAGTGATCGGTCACATCAAGCAATACCAGAACGATGATACAGGGAAGCTAATCGTGGAACCACTCATGATCGGCAGTCTCGTGACAGACATACCAGCCATGTTTGATGAAATCCTCTACGCGTCTATCAAGCAGAAGGATAAGAAAAACCAGTTCGTATTGCAGACAATAGCAAAGGGGCTTTATAAGGCGCGGAGTCGGTTCTCAGGGAAAGAAAATCTTCTTCCCGATTTTGTGCCCAATGACTATAACGAAGTAATGAAGATAGCAAAGGAGGCAGTTGACAAGAGAAACGCAAAGTTGAAACGAAACTAGAAACTAGAACTAACATTAGAAAGGTAAAGAATGAGCGAATTTGAAAATTGGGATGCAGATGAAGAGAAGGCCGTGCCCACTATCCCACAAGGCACCTATGATGGCGAGATCACCAAGGCCACTGTACAAAAGGACCACCTGCTCGTGAGCATAACACTAGGCGGGAACAGCGGAGTTCTGTCAGATGGTACTTCCAGCGTGGACGGAAGCGCAGTCTTCTTCCGGCTGTACTTTCCAAAACCTGGGGATGAAGATCAGATGTCTGGCAAACTCACCAAGCGCGAGTGGAAAGTGAACAACATCATAGCTTTTGCAAAACAGTTCGGACTGCCAGCAGGCAGCGCGGAGTTTGTAGAGGCCATTAACAGTGGTGAACTTCTCGCCACACCTGTTACTGTCCAGATGACACTTGAAGAGTGGAAGGGTCAGATTCAGGAACGTGTTAGCAAACTAACACCGCAGTAAAAGATTGGCCTCAGACACTGTACCCCCCAAACTACAGGTGGTGTAAGTCTGGAGTTCCCTACTCTACACACCACTGTCTGAGGCCACCTTACTAAACTAGGATGAAGATGAAAATAGAAAACTTATACACACGAATACTTGCTATGTCCTCTGAGGAGATGGTGGCCTATTTCAGGACGTATCGGGACGCGCGGGCGGACTACTTAACAGTAGTGAAGGAACGTGCCTACAACAAGGGAAAGATGAAAGCTAAGGCTAAGCCATTGACTCTAACTGACGAGCAGAAGGAACAGATAGAACTATTGAAAGGGCTTGGTATTAAGGTGACAAAAAAGATGATGAAGGAGATGGCAAGTAAATGAAACCATTAAAGCTTAAGAGGTCACACGAATTTGAAGAACAATGTCACGGGGCTTACGTAGAGATCAGCACACCGGAATGCCCCGATATGGTTTTTACTACAAAAACCTATCCAAGGGTGTCAGACGCTGTAAAACAAGCGGAACGAATTGCCTTGGCACTTGGTGTTGAAATAGAGTGGGTGGATTGAGATGACTAAACGACAAGAAAAATTAAACATCCAAGTGGCAGAGGCTATGGGGTGGGAAGGCGTAAAGAAATCAGACGATCCCTACGATGACAGTTCTACTCTGATAGGAAAACCATCACAAAAAAGAGTGATGGTTTATGAAATATTGCCAGATTTTCTAGGTTTAAACCACTTCTTTAATGCTCGTGGTGGGGTAATAAAAAAGATTGAGAGAATGGGCTATCACTGGGAATATTCCGTCTACGGGGTATCAAGATGGTTTCGCATGGGGAAACAGTCTCATGCTGCTTGCATTGCAGACGGTTCAATAACTGAAGCAGGCTGTAAAGCCTTTGTGGAGATGATGAAAAATGAGTGACCTAACAGGCAGAAAATTAGATGCAGCGGTGGTGAAGGTCAGGGGGTGGGAGTATATTCGCCCTGTTTATTATGGTTATCATGGAACGCCGCCAGAAGGTCACCCTGCGCAAGGGAGAGATGGACAAGTGATCCCTTACTATTCCTCCGACCTCAACACTTGTTTCAAGGATTTAGTGCCGGAGATGAGGGAGTGTAGGAAAGATATGTTTGAATTGGTTTCTGTGGGCATTGGCACTGACTTCGAGAGATGGTCTGCGGTATTTGTTAATTCAGGCACAAGTAGGTTTTGTGAGGGGGTGCACGAATCACCCGCCACAGCCATTTGCTTAGCATATCTTGAAATGAAAAAAGAAAATGAGTAAACATACAGCCGAACCATGGTCAATCACTATGCGGAGTGGTTACATCAGTATAATAAAACAACCGGACTTCAATGAGATATGTAATCTGGATAGTTCCGATCTCGACAATGGACAACGAGTAGCTAACTCACGACTAATCGCTAAGGCTCCTGAAATGTTTGTAGAGCTGAAAAAGTTTGCAGCCTTTATCGAATGGCACACTGAGATTATCAATCATGGGCATAGGGTTGTAGGGTTTGAATACGACCAAGTTGTAAAACTTATAAAGTGGATAGAGGGAAATGAGACAGTGCAACAAGTGGAAGAATAGAACAAAGTGTCCTTTCTGTGGAAACAGTGTGAGGGTAGTGCATGAGGAGGTAGTTCCGGGGTCATACAAGGCACCGCCGGTGGCAATAAAGTACTTTGATTGCACGGCTGCTGACCATCAGTGGAAACTTGCTTGGGTGGCCACAAAGAAAGACTTGAAGAGACACGCAGCGCGAGTTGCGAAAGCCCGGCAGACGGGTGAATCACTAGTGACAAAGGGGAAAGTTGGATAACGGCATTTGCCACCCATGGCATTTATTTTGATGCCCGGATACAATGACATGTAGAATGAGAATAAACGTCACACGGGTGATATGTCGCCCGCACGGTTGACATGAACAACAATTTAATCACGGTGAAATACGGATGGAAAAATATCAAGAGCTTGACCCACTGACTGTTAAAGTAAAATCTGGATTCGAACGAGTCCGGCAAGATATAGGGAAGATCGAGAAGCTGGCTGAGTCAATAAAAAAGTACGGACAGATTCACCCAATTCTGATTACACGGGACTATGAGCTTATTGCTGGCGGGCGGAGGTTGGCTGCTTGTCTCATGCTGAAGTGTAATGTGTCAGCTACTTTCCAAGACGAAGTAACCCCGTTTTTGATGAGGTCGCTGGAACTTGAAGAGAATCTGCAAAGGAAGGACTTCACTGAGTACGAGAAACTTGAGTCACTTAATGCCTTACATGCCTTGAAGGTGGAGGAGTACGGCAGGTGGGGAGATTCAAATGATAAAGGTGCTTGGTCATCAAAGGATACTGCAAAACTTCTAGGGGTGTCTGAAGCCATAGTATCCAGGGACTTAACTACCTATTCTGACATTCACACTCTTGGCTTGAAAGACATGAAGAAGGCTAAGACCAAGACAGAACTGAGGAAAAAAGTAGACACGGCAAAGAAGATTATTAACGCTGTAGTGAATATGCCGAAACCAACTGAAGGGGAATCACCATACAACCTGCTACAGGGCGACAGTCTTTTCCACATGGCATCACTTGGCACTGATTCAGTGAATATCCTGATGACCGACCCTCCGTATGGGATAGATATAGATAAGGTAGCATCCTCTGCACGCGGGATAGGAAATACAGTTGCGGGGCACACCTTCGCTGATGATTGGGCTAATGCGGAAGGTCTGTATAAGACTCTAGCGGTTGAGTCATTCCGGTTCTGCACTAAGGATGCACACGCCTTTGTATTTTGCGCACCAGAATTTGTGAACAGGCTTCAGCAATTATTCAGAGATGCTGGCTGGAACGTATATCCCCGCCCGATTATTTGGATTAAGCAAGCATCTGGGCAGAGCAACCAACCTACCAAGTGGCCAGCCTCTTGCTACGAGATGGTAATATATGCTAGGAAAGACCAAGCGTTCCTTGTTAAAGAAGCATTCCTAGATTATCTACAAGTGTCTCCGACGCTTCCATCCACCAAGGTGCATTCGACACAGAAACCAGTAGAGTTGCTAGAGACTCTCCTATCTTATGTGTGTCACAAGGGGCAGGTTATGTACGATCCCTTTGGTGGGAGCTTCTCATCTGTGGTGGCGGCCACAAGACTCGGTCTCCGCAGCATATCTATTGAGAAGAGTCCAGTTGCTTTTGCTACCGGGTCTACTTTTGTTCACGAAAACGTAGGAGATTAGTATGTTACTTGAAGCTGTAATATTAACTAATTGGTTTATGATCTACATATTGGTAGGTCTATTGATATGGGTATTGCACAGATGGACTATGCCAGCATCGTTAAATGAAGCTGTAGAGGATGTACATTGGATGCGGTGTGCTGTAGTTACACTATGGATTTTCTTCATACCCTTTGCGTGGTGGCTTGAGTCAGACTTTAAAAATAAGGAGTTGTGGTAGAAATGACTAATGCAAATAGGATTAACTTCATAGTAGGCATTATACTTGTTGGGTTGAAACTGACGGGTTTTGTTAATTGGTCTTGGTGGTGGATAACATTGCCGTTTTACCTTGGCCTTGCTGTTGTGCTACTTGTAGCGACGGTGTGTTTAATCCATTTAGTGGTTACAACTACTTGGGATCGCATGGTAGCTAATAGGAAGAATAACTAAGGGAATTAATTTACAATGTAAATTGTCTGGGAGGACACATGAAGATAGTAATTAATATCACGGGTGGGACGTTTGAACCACCACAAGACTTGTTACAGAAGTTAACAGAAGAGTATGTGTTCAGACTTATACCATGCGATACCTTTAACAGGTGTGCAAGGCGAGCTGGAATAATATACAAAAATGCAGATGGAGTACTGCGGGAGTGGTTTCTTCACATGCACGAATACAGGACTGATACAGGACTCATTAAAACCTTAGAGTCCTTGGAGTGTACTCCTGGGCGCAAGGGTATAGTAGTAGTGGAAATCCCTGACGGTGCTAGGTGGAGGATAGGGAAGAGTCATGGGATTGAGTACCTGATTTGTGGTGACCAAGACCCTGAAAAATCAAACGTTGCAAAAGACCAGCTCTTTTTTAATAAATGTCAGGAAGCACGAACAGCCTTTGGTAGTATGCGCGGGGACATGAATGAGAAAGATGGTGTGCGGTTCCAGTTATGGTTGGACAAATACAGCTACCTTTTTTCAGAAGCGGATTTGGAAGTGATTAAGGGGTGTGTGGAAACTTATACAACACGGGTACTAGATGAAGCCTCCAAGGTAATTCAAAGAGTTAGGGATAATTCTGGAGGGTCATTGCAGAACCAGAGGTTAATCAAGTGAGGATTGAAACTGTCGGCCCAGAAGGGTCTAAGATATTTATTGTAGGTGATGCGCCGAATGCTGAGGATGTGCAAGCTGGTAGTCCATTTGCTGGAAAGATGGGTGGGTTCCTGACCAATGTCATGGGACAGGTGGGACTTTCCCGTAACACTTGTCGGGTAGGATTTGCTGCAAAGGAGATGCCCCCATATGGGTATGCGTCTAACTTTTTTGCCAAGTGGACTAAAGTCAACAAGATACCAGGCGAAGCATTACAGGGCTGGATGAAGGAACTTGAGGCAGAGATTCGTGCATGCAAACCTAATGTGATTGTCGCCCTTGGGGATGTAGCCCTTTGGGTACTGACTGGTGAGTCACAAACTGTCACCTATCGAGGCACTGTTATGGAATGTACATTAGTGCCCGGGATAAAAGTAATACCTACGTATAGTCCAAGTAAAGTGTTGATTCAATATGAGAATTACTTTCCAATGATGATGGACTTGAAGAAGGCGGCTAAGCATAGCGAGTATCCGGAGTTGCCGAAGGAAAATGCAGATCTTATTGTTGATCCGAGTTCCGTGGAATTCATCACAGCGATAGATAATCTAATCAAGGAACCGCCCACTCTAGTAGCTTGTGATATAGAAACAGCTAACGGGCCGGGTGCATACCTTACTTGGTGGGGCATAGCATGGACTAGGTCGGACGGAACTGACGTGGGGCTAAATAAAAAGTTCTTATCTTCGACAGGGGGAGGGTATATTCCTTCTATGCCAGAGTCGCAGGAGATCGCGGTAACCCTTGCAATAGCCCGCCTCTTTGCAAGCCACCATAAGTTCGTCTACCACAATGCTATGTTTGATGTGCAGATAATGTGGCATCACCTCCGCGCCCTGTCGCCAGTTTACATGGACACCATGATAGCAGCGCACTGTTGCTGGCTTGGTCTACCCAAGTCTCTTGGCTTTGTAACATCTATTGCGTTGGATGTAGTCGCTTGGAAGCATACCTCCGGGCAGGACATGGGGCACTACAATGCTATGGATTGTGTAAACACACTACGGGTAGCACGCTTCTTTGAGGAGGAGGTTAAAAGCCTTGGCGCGGAGAGTGTATATAAGTCTGTCATGGGATACTTCCCAGCCGCACTCAAAATGGCAATGACTGGTATCCCTGTTGACATGGAAAGGCTTTCCGAAGTAGGTGCTACTTTACAAGAAAAGTTGGAGACAATTCAGACTACCTTTGAAACTATAATAGGGAAAGAAATTAACATAGGGAGTAGTAAGCAGATAGGTAAACTATTCTATGAAGAGATAGGTTTCCCAGAACAATTCGAGAGATCGAAGAAGAGTAATGGTACTGTAGGAAAAAGTAGATCGGTCGGTAAGAAAGCTATGGATATACTTACTGCCAAGGCTTCTACCTTCAAGAAGATACCGGAGTTGCAACGGAAGCTCCCAAAACTGAAAAAGCTTTTCAATGAGACTAAGTATTTAAAATCTCACTACATTGATATGAAATTATCTCCTGACAATATGGCATACACTAGCTACAACTTAACAGGTAGTAATAATGGCGGGCGGATGATGTCCTCGGAAAATTTCTTATTTCCTTTTGGTCACGGCAATATGCAGAATATCCCCAAAGACATGAGGAAGATGTATGCCTTCAAGGATAAAGTCATAGTTCAGGCGGATTATAAACAGGCCGAAGCAGTGGTTGTAGCATATCTCGCTAATGATGCACGGTTGAAGAAGTTGTTTAGGGAGAAGTCAGATATTCATAAGCACACTGCAAGCCTGATGTTCCACGTACCTGTTGATAGCGTCACTCCAGCACAGCGGGCGATAGGTAAGACCCTTCGACACGCACTGAACTATGACATGGGCATCATGCTACTTTCAGCCATGCTGGAGGTGCCAGTTAGTGAGGCTAAGAAACTTAAGCAACTGTTTCATCAAACGAATCCTGCGCTGCTCACATATCATAGGTGGTGTGAGTCACAGGTTAGAACTAATCGTACAATGATTACTCCGCACTTCAATAGGAAGAAGAAATTTCTAGGCCGTATGAATGATGACTTGTTCCGCGCTGCATATTCATTCATACCACAAAGTATGGTTGGTGACCTACTCAATACAACAGTATGCACTAATTTTTATAACAAGTATGGGGACGAGTTCGACCTTATGCTCCAACTCCATGATGCTATCTACATTGCGGTAGAACCAGAGAAAGTAAACAGACTTACACAATTATTAAAGGAGGAAATGGTAATGCCAATTGAGGTTAACTATGACATTATGACTATTGATGTGGATTTTAGTGTTGGTAAAACTTGGGGAGATCAGGAGGAACTTAAGGTATGAAACGAATAGATCGATTATGCAAAACTTGTACATGGTGTAAACAACATGCAGGTAGTTTAGTCTGCATGCGTTATCCACCAATACCATTCTTAATAGGTAACTCTGTAGTATCGGCGCACCCAGGTGTGCATTCAGAAGATTACTGTTCGCAGTATGAGTATGATGGTCAAGACGTAATGAGGAAGAACCTCCTTGCTGCACAAGAAGGTAGGAAACGGATATGAGTGATACAACTGATGATATGGAAGCTGGTGCCTTTGAATTAGAGTATGCTATGGAGAGACGAGAACGTCAGTTAAAGCATACATCGGATAGATACACGTGGACAATAAAGGACGGGAACCGAATCCTCATAAAGAGTATGACAGATACACACTTGATAAACGCACTACGAATGATTGAGCGTAGGGCTAAAAAAGATTTCTATCAAATGATAGAGTCGGGGAATAAGATGCTTGATTTTATCCAAGGAGAAGAAGCTATAAACAGTATTGAGGGTGGTCTTGAAAACATGATAACAGACGGTGAACCCGATATATATGATGTGGCTTGTTATGAGGGTCGTGTAGCCTACATGTTAAAGGTACTTGAAAAAAGAGGACTGCAACTATGAGTGAAGAGGTCTGTGAAAATTGTAAGTGGGGGATGTTACACGACTCAGTTTATTATTGTATGTATGCGCCTCCAATGGCATACTTCTCTGAAGGCAGAATGTTGTCAGCTTCACCTTGTACAGTGAAGCATTTCTTTTGCTCGAAGTTTAAAAAGGGCTCGCATGGAACGGAAGTGTAAGGATTGGATTGAAACATACTTAGAATATATTGAGGACACGGAGAGTCCACATCGGTTTCACTTTTGGGTGGCCGTGTCGAGTATTACTAGTGCCCTCAGGAAGAAAGCCCTGCTCAAGTTGGGGCGGATAAACGTCTACGCCAACATGTACATAGTTCTTATTGGTCCACCAGGATCAAGGAAGAGTCAAGCAATTAAGTGGGGACTGGAGGTGATGGAGGAAGTGAATGAGATCATTACATCTTCTGATGCCACTACACCGGAGGCGTTCATTCAGGACTTGGCGGAGGCCAAGGTTGATGAACTACTTCCAGATGGCACTATGATGGAACACAGTTCCTTGTCTATCATTTCGAGGGAGTTTGAAATATTCCTTGGACAGAAACAGAACAACAGTAAAATGATAGTACAACTCACAGATATGTTTGATGCCCCAGAAAAGCCATGGACATATAGGACAAAGCATAAGCAGGGTGACCCGATACCATCCCTATACTTGACCATACTAGGGGCGACTACGCCGGATAGTCTGTCACAGTCCTTGCCAATGCAGGCTATTGGTGGCGGTATGACAAGTCGGATTATGTTCATCTATGCTGACAAGAAGAAAAAGAAGGTACCGTTTCCAGAAATATCGCAAAAGGTAATTGACTTGAAGGAGAGGCTCATATATGACTTGGCACTCATTGCGAGGATTAGTGGGGAGTACCTGATGGATGCAACCGCCAAAGAGTTTTGGGTAAAGTGGTACATGGACTACGAAGAAATATCAGCGTCAAGGCTGTGTGCCGACCCCGCCTTCGATGGCTGGTACGAGAGGAAACCGCTCTTCATAAATAAGGTTAGTATGGTGTGTGCTGCCTCAAGGTCGGACGCACTTATTATTACAAAGGCAGACATCAAGAGGGCAATAGGTATTGTGGAGAGTATGGAACCCTTTATGCACCACGCCTTTGCAGCGGTCGGAAGGAGTGAACTGACAGTTGAGCTTGATGAGGTTCAGAAACTAATCCGTAATCGGAAGAAGATTACAAGTATGAAACTCAGGCAAGCAATGCTCAAAGACCTTGATGATAAGAAGTTCGATCTTGTTATGGACACACTGGTTAAGAGTGGCAAGGTTCAGAAGCTTTATAGGAATGGCCAGATAACTTTAGAAACAAAGGATATTATATATGCGTGGAGAGACTAGGTATTGTCCGAAAAACTGTGAACATCTAATGCAGGGAAGGTGTCATAAGTTTAACATTTATCTTGCACACAAAGCAGTGAAAAGGTTTATGGAACTTGAAGCCATAAGACCAAGTTATTGTAGAGAAGAGGATATGAAAATACATGTATAATATATATGAAATTTCCGCTGAAGAGATTGCAGAAATCTTAGAAATCGCAATGGAGCGTAACTCTGCTATGCTTGACGCGGTGGCAAGTAGGATAGCATTGGAAATAAAAGACCGGGTAGCACATAATTTATTGGCTGCAAGAAGGAGAGTAAGAGATGAAGACCCTTCTAAAGTTGTATATTCGAAGGAGGAAATTATCTGCCCTAACTGTGGGGCGGAAAGTGAAGATTCGACAGTCGTGCGCGGGGCTGGTTTCCGCCACTGTCATAAGTGCCACATGAAGTACTCAATTGAGGAGGGTCAGTAAATGGAAATAGCTAAACCCAAGTATGACATAGGAGAGTCGATCTGGTATATATACGCATCTACTAAATGGAAAATCCAGAAGAGTGTAATTATAAGTTCAACGATTTTCACAAACTGCAGCTCATCATATGTAGTGTATAAGGTTGGTGACCCTTCAAATGAATCCTCCCAGATTACAAGGAACATACCTGGGGTGGATATTTTCGCAACTCAGAAGGAGGCCGCCCAAGCAGCAAAATACCACAATATAGTAAGAGGTGATTTCAGTGATTAATGTAAACGAACACTATGATGAGTCAATGCGTAAGGTAATGACAAGCATAACTAATAGATTGAAGGTGATGTTGAAAAGCAGAGCTAATTTACAAGACCATCTGAATGAGATAAATAAAGATCATGTGTCTCTGGTTAGGGTTAATAATTGGTTTCAAGCGTCAAGGCCAGATATGGTGCCAAACTTTCGTTACTTGATTCAGATGTGCCTTTATGTGGGTGACCTTTCTATCCTGGGATATTTATTTTTCCCCTACGACTATGATGTACTACCAAAAGATATGATAAGGTTTATCGATATAGGTAAAACCTCGGTGGAGCTAGCAAAGTTAGTTGGAGATGTTAATGGGACAGAATAGAAAAGTGAAACCCTGCGGGGATTGTGACAGTTCAGAGTTCGACGGTGCCATCATGGGGTTTGTATGCTGTAAGTGCCATAAGCCATTGTGCAGTGACTGTACAAGGAAATATGGAAACTCTACCTATATGTGCTATGACTGCTACGACGCGCATATGAAGAGAAGACTTTAATCTATCTTAAAGCGCATGAGATCATATTTGTCTTTGAAGGTTCCACCCCTCATCTCGAATTGATCGAGGATGTCTTGTACTTCGAACTTGCCCTCTGCCTTATTCCCCATGCTGGCTTTCATACCAGCCTTAGTAATGAAGCCGCGCTTGCCCATAGTCTTGGCTAGTTCATTCATAGTATCAAAGTCTGCATCTTGCCAAGCAGTGAAGAAGTCTTGATACAGGACTGTGTTTAGAAGGCCGCGCGCCCGATTGAAAACCTTGTTGGGATCATTCCCATTCGATCGGGCAGCCTTCAGAATGTCAATTACATTTTTGAACTTACTCTGTGATAGGGAGCGTGGATCAAGATAGCCTTTGTTGTCTGCATATATCCCTACTATATCTTTAACTGCCTTATAAAAAGAGGTACCTTTCCTCATCGGTGCAGCCATAGCAAATTGACCTTCGCCAAGAGAGAAAGGTACGAACATTTGTACTGCATGTTTAGCCCGGAGTGAGCCTTGCCAACCGGTCTTCTCTGCAAAGTCTGTAGGCCAGCCACTGCCAGCCTCATGTGAAGTGGCTTGTGCAAAAACCTCTCGCAAGAGTGGATTAGCTTTCCCGGCAAAGGTGTCAAAGGGATGGGTCGCCCAACCAGACTGCTCTCTGATCTGCTTACTGATATGAACATACCGTTTACGTTCGTCGGTTTCTGACAAGTATTTCGCTACCATTCCTATCCCGGGTACATTCTTGTAGGGTTCGGCCAATTTACCTACACCAATCATGGCAGAGAACGACCCCTTCCAAGGTAAGGTAATTTCCGTCCTATGACCTGGGTCGTTATCCAGCATTGAGCGCCCAAAGGGGTTTTCATCGTCTCTAGTTAAGAGTCTATTCAGGCCTTCATGGAACAGATACGTTGCGAGAACACCCCTTACTAAGTATCTCGTATACAGGCGACGCTTCAATGGATTGGCCTTCATGCCAATTAGTGGTTTGGCGATTTCTAGTGCTCCGCCGGTGCCCATCTTGATTTGGCTCCAAGTCCAGTCCGGTGCAAGCAATATCATTCTAGCCATTTGCAAGTGTCTTGGTGACATAAAGAAATTTCTATTCCAGTTCTGCCCACCAAAGGCATCGTTGATAAAGCTGCCTACTATTTGTCCTATCTCATCTGGCTTCATACCCTTGAATGCTTTATCCTGCAGAGCAGATTGGAAAGTCTTTTCAAAGTAATACGACTTATACCCTCTGTGCATGGTGTCCCAGAGGAGACGTTCGTTCCACTCCTTGGCTGCCTTGAGTCCTCTGATCGGTTTACCCACCACAGTACCGAGGGGTTTAAGTACTGTGATTTTTTGCCAATCGCCTTCTCCAAGCATCTCAAGGACGGAGGATGAAAGGTTTGTTGCTATATCGAATCTGCCTGCGTTACCGACCTCTACTCCGTAACGGGCGAGTCTCCGCTGGTAAGCGGGGTCGTCGAGTAGCTTTAGCCCGCGCTGGAAGTTACCCTTCCCCGTTGCCATGGCATAAGGAATGTCTATAATCGCCTTGATTGTTTCCTTTGTCCCGCCCGCGACCATAACAGCACTTTCCCATAATGCAAGGTGGTGAAAGGCCGACATCGTAAGTTCTGCTGATTTTGCCACTGACCCTATGTATTCCCAAGTTCTGACGAGGGGATTATCGAAGCGTTTTTCGAACACGGAACGCAACGCATAGGCCACGTCGGGGTGGACGTACACCGGGGCATCGGATAGCAAAAGGGTGCCGTCACCGGCACGTCGCGCACGCATGGCGCGTAACGCGTGGTGGTTGAGCAACGCCCATCGATCATTGCCGACCCTACCAAAGTTTGGGGTAAAGTCGTCTATCTTGCCAGCCCTGTCAGTGATACCAAACTTCTGTGCGAGCTTGGATGTAAGTATAACTGGGATTTCTCTAATCAGAGAGTTACCATTTTTATCTAGGATGGTCTCTCGCACCTTGAGTTTCTTCATACCGTCTAGCATGAGGCGGTTGGTCATAGCGTCCATGACAGTGTTTTCATAGGTTCGGATGAGGTCAATGAAGTCACCCTTGAGTTCTAGACCATGATCCTTATATGCAGTGAAAGCCGATTCTATAAACCTACCTTTAGGGGCTGTCTTGAGGAAGCGTACCATACCAGCTCCGCCCTTGCTTGCGTTCTTATAGGCGTGGTGTACAAAGTCTTTTATGTAGGACTCTTCTTTGAAAAGACCGGCATCTACAAGTTGACCGAATATCTTATCGCTACGGGAACGCCATTCGCTGGCCAGGAACTCTTTAACCGGGGCGGAGATACGACCAGAAAGGTTTGTGAAAGTATCTCCTGCTATTTTTGGATTAGCAGTCCCTTCCACGTAGTAGGCAAGCTCGGCAAGTTCCTTGGGGGTGGCAAGTCCTTGTACCTTCTTCAGGAAAGATTCAGTCCCTAATCTGTGTACTTCAAACGCTGTGAACCGATCAATGACAACCTGACGGGCTTTCTCCCCAAGTGGGGTAACTTTCCACATAGTATCTATTGCACTACGGATCGCTGGGCGGATGAGCTTGCGCGCTTCAAGTAACTTGGCTGTACCCCTCCAAGCCATGCCGATACCAAATGGATCTGAGTAGGCAGTAACAGCGTCGTAGTTACCTCCACGCTGGTAGGCATCCCAAAGATCAGGGTATGGTTTGATGGCTTTTTCTGGAACCTTCTCCCCACGGAGGAGTGCATCCCATACATTTGCCTTATGACTTACTTCAAGCAAACGCGCCTGCTTCATGGCAGCAGTTGCATTGCTGGATAACTTTTCGTTTACGGCAAGGTTAGTAATTGCACTATCTATTTCAGTGCGCACCTTATCCTGGAAAAGTTTATACAGGTCAGGTGCACTTGCCTTCAGTCCTTTGTTATCAATAAAGTACGCTTCGGCAAGCCTAGAGAACTGCTCGCGCTCTCTTCTGTAGTATTGTTTATCTGTTGTTCCCTTATTATCCCAGGTACCTTTCCCAGATACTTGTTCCTCTACATACTTCCACTGGTCACCAAACTTACCTTTCCTGAAGTCCTTGATAGCTGCCTTGGCATTATCCTTAGAGAACATAGCGTGGGCTATTTCATGTACCATTGTAGAGTAATATTTAAAGCCTTGATAATCTGCTTTCTGCGCTTTAAGTTCTGCCTTTAATTTATTTTTATCTAACTTGCTGGTGGCAGTTTTAATCCGTTCCCGCATGTTTTGTTCGTAAAGTTTCTGGGCTTTGCTAAGTTTAGTGGATATTTCTATTTTATTACTTCTTGTCTGGATTTCACTACTTAGACTGGTTTGTCTGTTTCCTGCACCATAGTTGGCTTCGTACGACCCTAAGACTCTGTTACCAAGGTTACGCTCTATTAGGGTTATTTTAAAGGTTTCTAGCATTCTTTTCATACTCTTGTATGAGATAGTGGGTTCGGTTGGTGAGCCCTTTCCACCGCGCTTAATAACAGAGTCCGCTACGAAATTAACTAGGCGAGCCTGTCTACTAGGAAGCGACCCTATGAGTTCGTCCTTAGCAAGTAACTCTAGTGGTGTGAGAGAGTCTACTACTTCCTTTGGGGAATACTTCCAGGGTTTCTTTAATACCGCGTCTGTACCAGCATCGAAAATAGCCTTACCTACTTCAGTCTGGAGCATGCCAGCAGCTATGCCAGATATTTTTTCTCCTAGTGCTTTGCCTTCGGACAATTTATCTATTGTGTAAGTTCCATCTGCTGTTCGTGCAACCTTCACAGAAGAGTCATACGTTTTGCTTTTTAGTTCTACAGAAGTCTTATCAATTGGGCGTATGGTATCTGTGCCTGTGTCCTTTATATCGTCCAATACCCCTTTCATAACTGGGTCTGGTGGATTAGGTCTTTCCATTTTCATGAAGGCATCTTCTATACCGGACTCCCTCATGATTAGTTTTGATTCAGCGTCTGCAGTTGCTTTTTCCTTCTGCATTTTAGTTTGCAATTTATCGCCGGGACTCGCATCCTTCGCGTCACGATAGGTCTCTTCTATCATGCGAAGGTCATTCTTGTATATTTCGTCTGTGCCTTTTGTCTTGTCTAGGATTTCCTT
>VAPL010160743.1_pt1 | contig 15592 bp, 13 predicted proteins | sample 3395061 | NCBI WGS metagenome assembly VAPL01 (sample SAMN08290444, study PRJNA428436) | hydrothermal vent metagenome | isolation source: Deep-sea hydrothermal vent chimney 2 | place: Pacific Ocean: Juan De Fuca Ridge | depth 2182 m m | reverse complement strand
GATACCCAAATTTCCTCCTGCCGTAAAAGTAAGAAGTTGCGTTCCTGTATCTGTAATAATACGAAATAAATCTGCTACCTGACTTGCAAAACCGCGAATTGCAAGCGGTATAGCGCTCGTTGTTGTCGCTTCAATAGTTGCCACCGCGCCAGAAACAGGAGTTGTTGTTCCTATCGCAGATTGCCCAGTACCAAAAACACGCTCCGAGGTAAATGCAAAAGGCGCGGTGCCAAGCTCCGCGCGCGGTGTTGCTTCAGAATCACTTCCTATTTTTACGCCGATATACAACCCACTATTTGTAAAATCAAGATAATCTGGAAATACAGTACAACTACTTAATTCAACCGTGAAATATCCTTCACTATCAGGATTAACCTGCACACACGAACCACTCGCTTGGTCATAAGTTTCTGTCCAGAGAAGAGGACCTGTGGAACCTACCGTATCACTCGGTGAGCCCCCCGAAGAGCTGTTATAAATTGAAAACTGAATCGTTGTAGCGTCCGTAATGGGATTACTACTTGAATCGCGCAAACGACTTTGGTAATTTATAAATGTCGGGATTGCCGCATACACTGTCGGTATATAAGTAAACACAAGAAAAAACAAACTAGACGTGATAATCATCTTCCATACAATTTTTGGAGTTTGCGTCCTTGTGTTCATAATAATTAATGGGATTTTTTATCAATCATTAATGATTTTATATTGGAAACTTCATTATTCTTTTGAAAATTTCTCCAATTTATTTTCAGTTTCTTGCAATTCTTTTTCTATTTTAGTTTTAGTTGTCAATAAACGTTTATGCGTTCGCCGAAGAATTGATTTTTCTCTCCGCAATGTTAGTTTTTCTTGTCGCTGCCTTAATTCCGATGTTCGACGGAGCAATAATGAAATAATAATAAGCAGCAATAAAATAACTACTATCAACAAAAAGGCTGTCGTTCCTACCCAAAACCATACATTTGTATAGAACGAGGTTTTTTCTTTGGTAACAACTTCATTTGGTATTGTCTTTTCTTCTTTCGGCTGTTTTATTTCTCCAATTAGAGTCTCTTTAAAACATACTGCATTTAATTTCTCTCGTGTCGTTTTTTGCACCAAACCAGTTCCTTGTTCAAAACCCCATGGTGTAAGAATATCTTCTTGATAATGTTCCTGAAAATCCATAACTGATTGTTTCGTCTTTGTACCAAAATATCCAGTGATATCTTCCGTGTAAAAACCAAGGTCTTTCAGACATATCTGTAAAGATTTTACTTCTTCTCCTTTGTCTCTTTGTTGTAAATCTTTTGTAAATACAAAGCGATCTGGAATAGATTTACTTACTAAAGTTGATTCCGTTTTCTTTGCTGAGACAGAGAAATTTGCTTTACCTAGATTTGTTGAGAGTTTGGTTCCTAGTCCATCATTTGCAAGCACACTTCCCGAGGAGACAACAAGAGCGGTACTTCCAACAGCACGAGCACGCACTACAAGAGTTACAAGCTTCCCTGCAGAGCCCGAGTATCCGCTGCCGAGCATTACCCCTTCAAAATACGCACTGTTGTTTCCATTTAGTTGTGGTTTCTGCGCCCAAAAATCAATAATGGAACCTGCTTGAGACACTGATACAATTTGTAAATTATTATTTAAAGATTTTATTGTAGCTTTTGCAGCATTCATCTCTTGTGCATCACTTGAGACAAATATGTTTATTGAAAATTGTTCACCTACAGTATAACTTCCTGAGGAAGGTACAAAATAAATAGAAGCAGCATACGAAAATGCTGGTGTTGCGAAAAACACAAGAAGTATTAGCCCAAAAAATATTTTATAAAAAATATTCATATGAGTATATAAAAAATGTTTGCATGTTGAGTAATATCCTCACCTATATTATACAACTATTTGTTAAAAAATATATTTAATTTTATATTTATCCACGTACTAAACGGACCAAAAATTTAATGACAAAAATAAGCGACAGAAGTATTATTACAATGACAAATATTGGTAAAGATGCTTTCTTTTCTTCAGGAGTGTACACACTTACACGCACATTGCCTGCACGATCAACAGCGCGAACATACACAAAACTTGTAAGTGATTGATCAAGTAAACGATATGGACTTTTTGCACTCTCCCATTCCCCTTTTGTTTCATCACGCAACTTTTTCCTTACCTCTAAAATTTCATAATGGTCAATGCCTGACTTCTTATCTTGAGCGGTAAATACAAGAAACATATCCCCAGAAAATAGTTCATCACTGCGAGCAATATCCAATTTAAACATTTCTGGAGGTTCATCATCTTTTATGTTTTCCTCAAATTTGATAACGGGTGTTGTTTTGTTGACATTTATGGAAAGTGGTTCAAAAGAAACAAAAGCAGGAGTGCCTTTTCCGTCATTAAGTAATGTTTTTATTTTAGAAATATCTATCGCTCCATCTCCTGTAGTAGACGCCTCCACAATAAATGAAAATAAATACCCGTGTACACCCTTCCATCCGCCAGGAATAATACCTGCGAATGAAATATCATTCATGGAAATTTCCGGGCGCTTACTCCACAACGCAACAAGCGAGTCCCCGTCACGAATAGTTAGTGGTGTCAGAAAAGAAGGTAAGTTAATAGTACCAGCAAACGCATTTACCGTTTCTCCTTCAGAATGCACATACACTGAGACCTCAAAACGTTGTGCGACTCCTATCGTTGTCTGTTGTGTTTCTAAAGATATCTGCGCAGCTTCTACAGATGCGTAGGAAAAAAACACACTAACTAAGAATAACGCGCTCACACTTATTAAAAAATATGAAAAATATATACGCATATTATCCAGTCCAGTAAAAAGCCATAATACTTAGATCAGTCAAATTAATAATATTATCACCATTTAATTGCGCCAACTCAAGCGCGCGTGTTTGCTCACTAAGTCTTTTTTCATACCAAAAACCTGCTATGGAAAAATCTACTAGATTAACACGACCGTCATTATTCAAATCACCCCGTTTAGTATAATTGAAAGTTTTTCTGGAAACATTTCTATTCCCTACAATAAAGTCAATCTTGTGCCCAAAATCACTGATAGCACCGGCTTGCGAAGATTTTGCTCGCGTCTCGTGACTTCCCTTTGCAAGAGAAGATGTGTCTAAATTATAAAGAAAAATACCATTATTATCAGCGTTCGTTGTGCGAAAAGTTTCTTCTTCTGAAGCCACACCGATAATTACTAAGCTTTCTGGAGCTGTCTGTCCGAAAATTTTCAAATTATCTCCATAACGTACTTCACTCTTGTCTGTTGCTAAGGTTGGTGCAAGAAAGATTCCACTAATTTGCGTAGTCACACCAGAACTTACATTAATAGGAAATGATTGTGATTGAGAATTAAGACCGTTATCATCAACTCCAACAATCATAAAAATATGACTACCCGTATTAATATTAATTGCTGTAATTGAAAAATGCGCATCAGGCCCCGCAACGGTAGTGACAATGATTTGTCCATCTTTCAATAATCGCACACTACTCATTGGGTAAGCTCTTCCAGAAAAAGTAGCTCCTGTTTGAGCAATAGTGGTTCCGCCTCCACCACCTCCACCAGAAGAACCAGGATTACCTGTACTGCCTGGGTTGCTAGAAGAAGATTCTGTTACTGCCCAAAAACGACCGTGGTTGATAATGTAATTAGCACTCGTTGATTTTTTTGTACCAGCAGAACCAATAGTCGCTTTTAATTTAAAATTATTTGAACTTCCACCAAATTCAACAAAACCGATTCCTTCTTGGTCTAATTTATAATTTTGACTAATCGCACCGAAAGCAATAAGTGGAATCAAAAACACAAGAAAGCAGACAATTAAAATAACACTGAAAAGTATTCTAGGAAATGTCTTATACTCAGACTGCGATATAGAAAACATTATTCACTTATTTTAACTTAAAGCAATAACAATACATAGTCAAAAATAAGACTATATATTACTTAATGTTCATGATGAGTCTTTACTACACAAGCTTTCCAAGTTTAAATACCGTAGTTGTTTTTTAGGTAATTTTTTACTGTGTATGAACCTTGTAAGGTTGAGTATTTTTTACTTGCAATAAGGCTTTTATCAACATCTTTCCAGTCTTCTCCTTTAGTGATCTTAAAATACAATGCATCTTTTATATAAGTCTCAGGAAACCAAAATGAATTGAACTCTACAAATGTTTTAAATATTTCTTTTTCTGAAAACCCTTGTGACGCCATAAGCTGAACCAACCCCAATGCTGAGTATCCATGAGAACAGTCTGGTGCTGCAGTAGAATTACCACAACATGGACGATACGCATTTTCTGCAACCTTTTTTGCAAGTACCTGCTCTTTTGAAGAAAGAGTAAGAAGTGATGTATCACCATAACCAGCACGACCTACTCCTATGTCATAGTTTGTAAAATATTTAGAGAATGGGCTGTCTGTTAAAATTTGATTTTCATTATGCTTAGCAAATGTCCACAAGACATACATCATAAACACAGCGTTATCATTGTTAATTGAAAGATTAGCATCTTGTCCATTTAATATGGCGCGCCATTGTGGCTTCATTTCCTGCCCATATCTATTTTTTAAAATATTTTCCAATTTAGCTGGATCAAGTACTCCTGCTCTAACCATTTTTGCAACAATACCACCCCATCGCACAGACGTCTCAAATCCGGCTTCTGGTGTTACTGTTTTGATAACTTTATTTATATCAATCTTCTCACCACTGTCAGTCGTAATAAAACCATTTTGAGAACCAAAATTTGTGTTTGAAGGTCCTGCAAAAACCGTGAACAGTTGATAAGCAAACAAAGACACTACCAAAATAACAATGACTATAAGTTTTTTATCCAAGACATTATTCTTTTCTTTTCTTTTCGGTGAAAACTCTTCATTAGAAATCTTCATAGAACATGAGATGCACTTCTTTTCATACAAACTTTTTGCAACAAGATAAAGACCCAGTGAAAGAAACACTAACCCTCCTACCTGAATCCAAAAGATCCAAGGGATTAAAAAAGCAAGCTGAGCGGTGAATACATTCCCAAACGCAAGAAAATTAATACCCAGACATGCTGGACAAACAGCACCGAATATACCTGTGGTCAAACCTGCAGCAGTCGCTGTTTTACCTTTAGTCCCAGCTTTAACTTTCAACTTCATTGCATGTATTGTCACTGTTATAATAAGAGCCGAGACAAATGCAGAAAAAGCCATGTAAAAAAATTCAAAAGATGAAATCGGAGTCATTCTATAAAAACCAAGTACCCCTTCTGGCATTGGTATCGTAAAAAGCCCATAGAAAAAACCATAAAGTCCTAAAAAGAAACCTAGAGCTATAAAAAATATCAAAAAATTTATACGTTCTTTAAAGATAAGAATAACATTTGCGACAATGTTGTAGATACTACTTTCTTTCATAATATTTTATATTTCTTTATATTCAGGACTAAGCTTTTGCACCTCACGAAGTACATACATACCATTTTCTTCCACTGTTCCTATTTCCTTTTTCCAGGAAGTTGTAAACTCGGGATAATCTCCAACATTCGGAGGAAGAATAAGAGTAGGAACTTTGTTAATAGCATATTTTCTTACAAGAGCCCTTCCTTTTACAGAAGAGATATCATAGACATTTTTATCATCTATTACCACTCCTATCTTTTTCAAGATATCTGTAAATATGTCTTCACTAAAACATTTTTTACAAGTCTTATCTTTAAGGATAACTATATCAATCACACCCCTAACTTTCCCTTCCTTTAGATCATAATAAGGAAGTAGGTTTTCTATGATTATTCTGTCCTCCGTCTTCCGTCCTAACAATGCTTTCCACGCAGAAACAATTTTTTTATTTTCAATATCACCTGAAATAACAATAGCTGGAAGATTTTTAATATTGTACCTATCTACATATTTCTGTGAAAGAATACTCTTATCTGAAACATGACTAACTTCATACTCAACTTTATGAGATATTTTAATCCTGTTAATAATGATATTTGCATCAAAACATTTTTCACATCTATCTTTTGGCGCATCTAGTATAATGAATGATATTTTTATTGGAGTACCTACAATAGTGCTATAAATATTTCTTGTAAAGAATATATTTGTAGCATAAAACACCACAAGAACCGCGAGAAGTATAAAAAGTCCTCGTGTTTTGTCGTAACTCATACCCTTATCCACACCCTCCAACCTGACTTGGTAATCCGATCGTTCCACCCTGAGCCTGTCCACTATCAGCCTTAATAACTCCATTTGAAACAGCTCCTAGAAGCTTCTGAGTTTGATACACCTGTATACCTGACATAATCACAAGCACCACTACTACTGCAGTTAAGATATCTGATGTACTAAACTTCTTCTCATCTTTGGTTTTTATATCAGAGACAGACTGTTCATGCCCTTCCTCACACGAGGTACACACTTTGTTAATATTGTTATTCATTTTATTCTTAATATTTTATTATAAAATTAAAACCTATTAAAATTAATTTAATGAACTTTTTTCCGAGAATTATTATATTCTAATGGGTATCCATTTTTTTTCCAGTCTATCATCCCACCAAAAAGATTTTTTATATTAACATATCCAAGATTAACGAGAGTTTGTGCGGCAACAGCACTCATCCCTCCACTCTGGCAATATAAAACAATTTTGGTATTTTTATCAGCAGGAATCTTATCTAAATTATCTAGTATATTATTGTACACAATAAATTTATCAGTATCCATTATTTCTCCTATATAAGGCGTATGTACATTTATCAGAATAAAATCTTTCTCTTTCTTGCTTAATAGATTATAAAGATCCCTGGAAGAGATATTAGAAAAAGTATTCACTTTTTTAATATCTGTTTCATTAACACTTGTTGTAGGATTCCTAGCGCCGTTCTTTGAGAAAGCAAACCACCCGCCAACTAAAACCACTATCACTATAATGCCGATGATTAATTTAATATTCATTTTATAAAACCTAAAATATTAGATTATTATTTTTTAATTAACCCTGATTATTCCACTTGTCTCTATCTTATTTTACCTACAAGACTACACTAGTTTTTATTTGTCCTTAGTAAGTTAAATATTTTCAATTGTGACATCATGGACTGTCTTCATAACGTCACTAATAGATTGAAGTTTGCGCGCTCTGTCTTGCAAATCAGTATCTTCTTTTTTACTCTGCGAAGCTCCCCATGAAAGACTAAGAACATCTATTTCCTTCTTCACTTTTTCAGTATTATTTTTCGTAAAAAATGTATACCACGGAAATTTTATGTTTACTTTATCTTTTCCTGAAAGTTCCACCAAAGCTACCAAGTTTACTGGGATAAACCCAAAGAGCTTTGCTGGTTGCTCATATTTCATTGTGGTTTTTCCAAGATCTAATGAAACACTTTCTATATTTGCATCACTGAGCACCGTGGCTCCGACAAAATCAAGAAAATCTTCTCCTTTAAGAATATCCTCAGGACTAATAGTCATTTCTTTTTTATCTCCATCCCAACCACGCACCACGACCTTGCCATCTTGTACTTCTTTTCTCACTTTATTTCCGTCAACGACAATCTCTTTTGACTTTCCGTCAAGATATTTATCTGAATCATTGTTGGATGTTGTGCTATTGCCATATCCATCATTATTTATATTCACATCAACACTTTCTCCGTCTATGCCTTCTAACTTCAAGAAAGAATCCAATGCCATTTTTGTTTCCTCATCATTTAAATCCACAAATACATCAAAAAACGAATCTGTGATATCACCATCTTCTACTATCTCATTTCCAGACTCATCAATAGCTCCTTCTACATCAAGATTTTCTGAATCACCAGAAGAGCTTGTCTCTTCTTCCACAACGCCATCTTCAACATCTTCGGAATCCATTTCATTTTCTGTCTTATCTTCCACGTCCTCTTCAGAACATTCTGCAAATTCACAATCTGGTCCGACCCTTCCAACGCTAGAGCCATCGGCGCAAACTTTTGCATCTTCTGTGCAAAACACTGTATCTGATTCTTCTGATGACTTATTCTCTGTATCTCCTGCTGTACCCTCTTCATCAACTTCAACTGACGAAGCTTCATTTGAAGATGTAGAGGTAACATCAGTATGAGCAAAAACCATACTCGGAATAAAAATAGCCAATACAGTCAATGTCTTTAATATATTCATATAGTTTATTTTATCCTAAATTGTATAAAAATGTTCATAATTCATATTGATTATACACCTAACGCCTCAGTGATGATGTTTATGATGTGGATATAACACAATAAGAAGATAGAAATTGACTGATACTACTTCTTATTTAGTTTTGGAGCTATTACTGTAATACCTACTGTTTTCTTAGTAAATAGTTTTTTTTCATTAAAACATATTAGGGTGATACTCATATCATTTATGACAGGATATATTACCTGCTCCCCGGAAGTGCTTTTATAGTATTTTCCATCTCTAAGAGGAAACTGGGGAAGAGGCCAATCATCATGCGCAGTACAAAATGTTGCTCCTTTTGAAAACCATACTATTTTTACCCTCTCACCATAATTCACAATACTTGGACTAACTGCCAATGTAAGTTGGGGTGGAATATTTTTTTGGTCACTTAGTTTTTTACTATTATTTTCTTTTTCATTAGGAGTCTGATCGGCTGAGTCTGTTGAACTCACAGGCTTAAGAGTAGAAATAATTAAAGACTTCCTTCTTTCCCCTCCTGGTCCAAAACAAACCATGCTGAAAACTTTAGTGGTTTTCAAATTATTTACTGTAAATTTTCCATTAACCTTTAAATCACCTGACCATTTTGTTGTACCCTCTTCCGCTTTACAACGGTCAGCATTTTTTACTTCCCAAGAAAGAGAAACTGTATCCCCAGGAGAAATCACTTTTTTATCTACTGTAAATATTATCTGCGGAATAGGGGTTGTGTTCTTTAAGAAATTTTCCCTTCGCTTACCAAAATCAGCATCCCTACTGTTTCCAGCAGTATCAGACCCAAATGGATCTCCATTGCCTGAGACTCCGCCTCCTTCTGGGTTAGCAGAATCACTCAAACTTACGTCCACCACACTCAAATCTAACGATCTGTCTATAGCCCCTATCGCAGGACCAACAGCAAGACCTATTGGACCCAGTGCAATACCAAAAACAACTCCAGCGAGACTAACACTGGCAGTTGTTTCAATTCCTATTTTTCCTGTTTCAGGATTTATTGAAAGACTTTTTTCAACTCCAAAAAAACTAGATATTTTCCCTAACACAGAATTATCCCAGTCCTCTTTTTCTGCTAATGCCTGCGCATAACCTTGTCGGTCCACAGCAGAAATACTGTCATTAAATGGATCGTTATCAGTCTCATCAATGCTCGTATCATCTTCACCCGGATCATTAATATCAGTTTCTGTACTTCCTAAGTCATTAAAACCACCACCGACTCCTGGAGAACCGACTCCACCTGCTCTTCCTGTTCCTCCATCACTGCTACTATCACCCTTACCATCTACTCCTCCACCAAAACCACCACCTACTCCTGGAGAACCGACTCCACCTGCTCTTCCACCCCCAATGTCACTACTACTATCATTTCCTCCGCCATCTCCTCCCCCTCCGCCATCTCCACCTCCATAGACAAAAACAGGGATAAAGAGAGAAACAACAATCACTGGCGCTAAAATTCTGAAAAATCTTTTTTGAATCATTACTAGAAATAATACTATAAAAAATGCCTAAATGCGTCTATGAAGGCTGTCATTGCTAAGTTCCCTTCAAAAAGGTATGTTCTACTTAGTCACAGATCCTAAATTTCAAGAAGGAAAACCCTCATGGAGATGTTTATGGAGATGTTTAAAGATTGGTTTATCCGTCCAGCGGCTATCCTCACAATGACAGTAGCTGTGTCTCTTTTTTTCTTACTCTTCTATATCTTGATGTTTTTCCCGCAATGTCCACGTTGTGAGAGCAGAAGAGTGAGAAAAACCAGGTTCCTCTCAAAAAGATGGGTTGAAAGCGACACTAATATTCATATCCCTGAACTAAAAGAAGTGGAAATGACAAGGATAACTTGTCTCAAATGTAAAAATATTAGTTTCGAAAACTAACACACTTCGTCACTCAAAAAAAGAGCGAACTTATTGGTTCGCTCTTTCATTTTTTTAATTCAAAATCCAGAAAAAATGACTACTAGGATATCTCTGTAATTAAATGACTCAAAAATTCGGGGAGAGAACTTCCTACAGCAGAGAGAGCTCTGGGAACTAGTGATTCTTCCGTGAGCCCAGGTAAGGTGTTTACTTCAAGGAAATATATACCATCTGAAGCGATAATAAAATCTGATCGTGAATAATGACGTAATCCAAGTATTCTATGTACTTCACAAGAAATATACTCCAGGTTCCTTTTTTCTTCCGGATTAAAACGCCCTGGACAAATTTCTTCCGCAGCCCCACCATACTTTGCATCATAGTCAAAAAATGTACGTCCAGCGTGCGGTACTATTTCAATAGGAAATAATGGATAAATATCCTTTCCTCGAAACTGTTCAACCACCGCACATGTGGCTTCTCTCCCTTTTATATACTCCTCAATTAATATCCGTGGAGAATTCTCAAAACCTTTTTCCACAATAGAAAGCAAGTCTTCTTCGTTCCAAACAATACTAACTCCCATAGAAGAACCCCCCGTCAGTGGTTTTACAACAAAAGGCTTCTGTAATCTACTAGCTGCCTTTGTTACAGCATCTTCAAAACCAAAACCGGGAGTGACTACTGAGTGACGAGCAAATTTTACTCCAAGATCTTCCGAGTAAGATTGTAAGGTTCTTTTAGTTAAAAACTTATTCATGCAAATAGCCGAAGCACTTACCCCAGAACCTGTATAAGGAACACAAAAAGTATCTAATATTTTTTGCACAGTTCCATCTTCTCCATATTCTCCATGCATTGCATTAAATACAACATCTTTTGTTGATAAAATAATCGCAGGCTCTTTAGGTAATCCTTTTTCGTGCCACACCCCCTGTTTATCAATCAATATATCAATCGCTTTATATTTAATCGGATCAAGATTGTTAAGAACAGCCGCTCCTGTTTTTAGAGATACGTCATATTCACTTGATGGTCCTCCACGTAAAACTGCGACCTTAATTTCATTCATATCAAAAGTATAACAAAATGAAAGTCATGTATACAAACTTCTTTAAGAACATTTGTCTATCTTTTTAAAATCTGATCGCGACTACTACGATGATATCTAACAGCAAAACGATGAGCCTCACTATTTGCCAACAAAATTGAAACCTCTTGTTCTTTAATATTTTTCTTATTACCAAGAATTTCTCGCGGTTTATGTCTCTCGTTCTTTACAACTGAAACAATAGGAATGCCGTAACCAAACTCTTTAAGAATTCGTTTTGCGACGGAAACCTGAGCCTTTCCACCATCGACTACTATCAAATTAGGAAGTCTCCACTCATCATGATTTAATCTACGACGCAACACCTCTGCTAAAGCGGCTGTGTCATTAGCACAATCGACAGAACGTATTTTAAACTTTCTATAATCAGATTTTTTAGGTTCAGCATTTTCAATGACCACCATTACTCCTACTATATTTTTCCCACTCATATGAGCTATATCGTACCCCTCTATTCTAAATATGCTGCTATTGCGAGAAAGTTCTCGTACTTCACGTTTCAGTAAAGTCACATCATTTATATGTTTTAAGGCAAATAGTTGCCGTTTAACAGTATTGGCTTTTTCAAATTTCTGATTTTTTGCATAAACTTCCATATCTCGTCTTAATTGAACCATAAGCTTCTTTTTCTTCCCTTCAAGAAAGAGTTTGATGTGTTTAATAGTTTTACTATATTCTCTTTTTGTTATAGCTCCTGTACACACTCCAGGACAAAGGTTAATTTGTGCATTGAAACATTGCTTATTTTTAATTTTCTGTTTTGCGTCAACTGACGGATGACAAGTATCTCTGAAAGGAAAAATTTTTCTAACTATGCGTATAGCCTCTTTTAAAAGTTTTCCTTCTGGGAACGGTCCAAATATATTTTTTATCTCTTCTGTTTTAAATCTTTGACCAAGTTCCCTTCCACGCACAATTAAAACACGGGGAAATGTTTCTCGAGTAATTACCAAGTAGTTATAACTTTTATCATCCTTTTCCCTGACATTATAAATAGGTCTATGAGTTTTTATAAGACTGGCCTCAAGAATAAGTGCCTCAAGTACTGAGTCAGTCTGCTGATACTCCACATGCTTTATTTCTGATACCATTTTTGAAATTGCAGCACTGCGAGTTTCCCCTATATCTTCGTTAAAATAACTTTTGACACGATCCTTCAAAGAAGTTGCTTTCCCTATATAAAGCAATCTCTTTTGAAAGCCGAGAAAAAAATATACACCAGGAGTGTTTGGTATTTTTTTGATCTGTGGATTGTTTACTTTCATATTTAATAATAGAGTGTAGAATTAAACTTTAGAGAGTACTATAGCTATAAATACAACATTAGGGGGTAGAAATGCAACACATAGTCGCTAAGAGTTGTCGTACTGAGTTAGTCTCGGTATTTGGTTTCCTTCAGAATCTACAAGCAACTGACGAAAGTATTAGAGAGTTATTGAAAGGCAATCACTTAAATAAGACTACTTTCAAACTAATCCTTGCTTTTGCGCGGGGTTTGGACAAAGTCAGTTATAAATTGGAATATTTGAATTATGACATGGCAACCAGAGTATTGTGGTTAATTTTCAAAACTCACTTTTCTAACAATGAGAACCTATGGCACCCTTTATTCAAAGAGAAAGCCGGGTATTCACCCAAACTGGTTGGAAGATGCGAATCTGAGGACATTATTTGGGATCAAATCATCCCACCTGTTGCACTGCTGATAATTCAACTCAAATCTACACTACCTTCTCACGCAGGAGGATTGCCAGAGAGAATTCCTGATGTATTCATTGAGGCGGACTAGCTCCGCCTCAATACTTTTTTTAGATACTTACCTGTATAGGACTCTTTTGACATAGCTACTTCTTCCGGAGTTCCTTTTGCTACAACTTTTCCTCCACTCTCTCCTCCATCCGGTCCAATATCTATAACATAATCTGCATTTTTTATTACATCCATATTATGTTCGATAACAACAACAGTATTTCCTCGATCAACTAGTTTCTGAAGTATTTCTATTAGTTTTTTTACATCTTCATAATGAAGTCCTATCGTTGGTTCATCTAATAAGTATATTGTTTTCTGTAAATGAGGCCTATAAAGCTCCGCTGAAATTTTTACTCGCTGCGCTTCACCGCCAGAGAGTGTGGTTGCAGACTGTCCGAGTTCTAGATAACCAAGTCCTACTTCGTTCAAAGTATCAAGTCTGTCATAAATAGCTGGAATATCTTCAAAAAAAGCCAACGCTTCTTCAATCGTCATTGTTAAAATGTCGTATATATTTTTTCCTTTATATACCACCTCCAAAGTCTCTTTCGTAAAACGTTTTCCTCCACAAATATCACACATGACATACACTGTCGGCAAAAAATGCATCTCAACAGCAATCGTACCGTTTCCTTGACAAGCCTCACACCTTCCTCCTTTCACATTAAACGAGAATCGCCCCGGCTTCCATCCACGAGCCCTCGCCTCATTAGTTTCAGCAAACAACTCTCTAATAAAAGTAAAAGCGCCAGTATACGTAGCTGGATTTGAACGTGGCGTACGTCCAATTGGAGATTGATCAATTAATATTGCACGACTAAGATACTCTGTCCCTGTTACTCTTGCAGCATTATAAATCTCCGCGCTTCTATATTTACGCTCATACCTTGCTCGTAGATTTTTATATAAAATCTCATAAAGTAAGCTGGACTTCCCAGACCCCGATACCCCTGTAATAATAATAAGACGACCAAGTGGAATGTCTATATTCATATTTTGAATATTGAAAACCTTTCCACCTGTAATACTTACAACTCCCTTCTTACCGTCCCTACGTTTCTTTGGTAATTCTATAACCTTATCCCCACGAAGATAGTCTAATGTTAAAGATTTTGATGTATTACGCTTTGCGGTTAATAATTTCTCCAAATCATCTGAAACCACCACTTCCCCACCATGGATACCAGCACCGGGACCAAGGTCTACAAGATAGTCAGAAGAATAAATAGTGTCTTCATCGTGTTCAACTACAATAATGGTATTTCCGAGATCTCGAAGATTAATTAATGTTTTTATCAAGCGATCATTGTCACGCTGATGAAGTCCGATCGTGGGTTCATCAAGTACATACAAAGCCCCCACAAGTCCTGAACCTAGCTGACTAGCTAGACGAATACGTTGTGCCTCTCCTCCAGAAAGCGTATTCGCGCGTCTATCAAGAGTAAGATAATCAATACCAACATTAAGCATGAACTGTAAACGATTTTGTATTTCCTTAACTACTATTTGTGATATGTCTTTTTGCTGATCACTAAGTATAAGAGAGTCTATAAATTTTTTTGCATCCTTAATGGAAAGAGAAGCTAGGTCAGTGATGTTTTTTCCTAGTCCTTTTTCATCATTTTTAAGATATACACGTAAAGCCTCCGAACGTAAACGAGCTCCATCACAATCCGGACATTTTTCTTTTCCAAAAAAATACTTTGTCCCCAGTCCATTACATAGAGAGCATGCTCCGTATGGTGAATTAAAAGAAAATAGACGTGGCTCTACTTCCGGAAATGAACTACCGTCTATGGCACAAATAAACTTGGATGAAAAAAGCTTAATGTCTCCAGTTGAAGACTCTATTTTGACAAGTCCTTCGGACTCACTGAGAGATCTTTCCACACCCTCAGACAGCCTTTCTTTGGCATCGCGCGCATTTCGCTCAAATTCACTAATAAAAATCTCATCCACTAAAACATCGATATCGTGTCGCTTATTCTTTGACAACACAATCTGTTCACGAAGGCTACACTTCTTACCATCTACGCGCACATACTGATATCCTTTTCCTAACAAATCATATAATAATTGGTAATACTCACCTTTCCTCCCCACAACCACAGGAGAGTAAATACCAATCTTTAGTTTGCTATACTCTATCCCTAACACTTTCTTTGTTGTCTTTTTGACACTGGTTTTTACAATCGTGTTCATAATAACTTTCATAATTTCATTATGTGAAAGTTTTTTAATCGGAATATCATGATTCAAACAATACGGCTGTCCCACACGCGCATACAAAATACGCATGTAGTCATAAATTTGCGTTATTGTTGCAACAGTGGAGCGAGGGTTATTTGAACGACTTTTCTGATCTATTGAAATTGCAGGAGACAAACCAGTAATCTCATCAACATCTGGTTTTTGCATTTGATTGATAAATTGACGAGCATAGGCAGAAAGAGATTCAACATACCTACGCTGTCCTTCTGCAAAAATAGTATCAAAAGCAAGAGAAGATTTTCCAGACCCAGAAAGCCCCGTCATGGCAATCATTTTATTACGTGGAATTTTAACTGTGATATTTTTTAAGTTATGAGTCCTCGCCCCTTTTACAAGGATTACATCTTCCGATGTTATTTTTTTCTT
>VAPL010584273.1_pt1 | contig 15596 bp, 13 predicted proteins | sample 3395061 | NCBI WGS metagenome assembly VAPL01 (sample SAMN08290444, study PRJNA428436) | hydrothermal vent metagenome | isolation source: Deep-sea hydrothermal vent chimney 2 | place: Pacific Ocean: Juan De Fuca Ridge | depth 2182 m m | reverse complement strand
TCTATATTATTGGTACTGACGTTCCTATTCCCGGTGGAGCGCAAGAATCTTTGGATAACATTCGAATTACCCCAGTAGAAGAGGTAGAGGAAATTATAGAGCTAACCCGTGAAGCTTTTAAGAAAAAAGGCCTGGACAATGCCTGGGAAAGAGTAGTTGCAGTTGTCGTTCAGCCAGGTGTAGAATTTAGCGATGACGATATCGCAGAGTATGATCGCTCAAAGGCCAGCAATTTGATTGCCTACATTAAAGACCATCCTCAAATGATTTTTGAAGCGCACTCTACAGATTATCAGCATCCTGGGGCACTAAAAAAAATGGTTGAAGACCACATGGCAATATTGAAAGTTGGCCCCTGGTTGACATATGCATTTCGAGAAGCGGTATTTGCTCTTGCTGCAATTGAGAATGAACTCGCAAAGTTTGGTAAAATTGATTCCCCTTCAAATATTATTGATACTTTGGAGAGTGCAATGCAAAATGAACCAAAGTACTGGCAGAAACATTACCATGGCGATGAGTCTCAACTGGCCTATGCGAGGATGTACAGTTATAGTGATCGAATAAGATACTATTGGCCACAAAAATCTGTAGATGGTGCCTTAAATAAATTGTTGGATAATTTGAAGGCCAGTTCAATTCCTGTTTCATTAGTTGGCCAATTTATGCCCAATCAATACGAGGCTCTTCGTACCGGAAAAATAAAGAATTCTCCAGTAGGTTTTATCCACCATAAAATTATGGAGGTACTAAAAATATATTCAAATTCTTCAGGAATGAGTTGATAGAACATCATAGAAATGAGAATTCGTTAAGCGATAAACTAATTATAACTATAAAAACAATAAAATGGGAAAAGGAAAACCTTGGTTAATTTATGCAATTATTACTACGATTTTTTGGGGCACTTGGGGAGCATTGATAGAAATTCCTGAGAAAGGTGGTTTTCCTGCCACGCTTGGTTTTTCTGTTTGGGCTTTAACCATGATTCTACCTGCACTTTTTGTGTTGTGGAAAGTAAAATGGAAATTAGACAAGGACTCCAAATCAATTGTTCTTGGTATGATTATAGGAATTACTGGAGGAGGCGGACAATTGCTGCTTTTCCAGGCCTTACGCATGGGACCAGCTTATTTAGTATTTCCAATTATTTCATTGTCACCGGTTGTCACCATTTTATTGTCATCTATATTTTTAAAAGAAAAAGCAAGCAAGCGAGGATGGTTCGGCATATTTTTAGCATTAGTTGCCATCCCATTTCTATCATATCAATCGGCAACTGGAGGTGGATCTGATGGATTATTGTGGTTGATTTTGGCACTTTTTGTATTCCTTGCCTGGGGTGTGCAGGCTTATGTAATGAAATTTGCAAATGAAACCATGAAGGCAGAAAGCATATTTTTCTATATGATGATTTCCGGTATTGCCTTTATCCCTTTTGCATTATGGATGACGGATTTTAGTCAAGATATAAATTGGGGAATTAGTGGTCCCTTGCTGACAGCTGCAATTCAAATATTAAATGCTGTGGGTGCACTTATGCTGGTATTTGCATTTCGTTACGGAAAAGCTATTGTGGTGAGTCCTATGACAAATGCTTTAGCTCCAGTATTAACAGTTTTAATTTCTTTGTTAATATACCAGATGATCCCAGAAACAAATGTTGTTATTGGTATTGGACTGGCAATTGGGTCGGCATTCTTATTAGCAATTGAGCCAGAGTAAAGAACTTCAAGTAAAGACAGTAAATTATTATGGATAGTAGAAAATACGATGCTATTGTTGTTGGAGAGCTCAACGTCGACATTATTTTAAATGACATAAACTCGTTTCCGGAAATCGGAAAAGAAAAATTGGCCGGCAAAATGGACACGACCTTAGGGAGTTCATCGGCAATACTTGCCAGCAATTTAAGCAGCATTGGATCAAAGGTAGCATTTATAGGGAAAATAGGTCAAGATCAAAATGGCGAGATAGTTCTCGATAGTTTTCGGAATAAAGGAGTCGATACGAGTATGATTATCAGAAGCTCAGATTATAATACCGGAGCAACCATAGTACTTAATTTTGAAGAAGATCGCGCCAACATTACCTATCCCGGAGCCATGGAATATCTTGGTATCGATGATATTTCCGATGAACAATTGTCTCTGGCAAAGCATCTTCATTTTTCATCTGTCTTTTTTCAACCGGGTATTAAACCCGACTTAGCCAATTTATTTAAAAAAGCTAAGTCTTTGGGATTAACAACTTCGATCGACCCTCAATGGGATCCTGCTGAATTATGGGATTTTGATTATGCAGAGATTCTTCCATATGTTGATGTATTTCTACCCAATGAAGCCGAGCTGAAATTGATAACGCACTCCAAGACCTTGGAAGAAGCCATTGTTGAGATCAATAAATATTGCAATATTTTGGTTGTAAAAAACGGAAGTCAAGGCTCTACCATTTATCAAGATGGAAAAAGCAATCATGCAAAGTCATTTCTAAATACTGCTGTCGTTGATGCCATTGGAGCTGGAGATAGCTTTAATGCAGGATTTCTATTTAAATTCGTTCAAGATAGCCCTATAAATGAATGTCAGATTTTTGGCAATCTCATGGGAGCGATAAATACAACACAATCGGGTGGTACTACAGCATTCAAAAATTATGATAGTATTATGGAAATTGCCAGCACCAAATTCGGCTATTAGAAATTTCCAAAAACCTGGCTCGATTGTATATTATAAATTCATGATAACCCTGTTGAAACTGGATTTGTAAACGAACCCTATCACTGGAAATACAGTAGTGCAATTGACTATAGTGGAGGGAAAGGTCTATTAGAAATTGATTATGTTTGATATAATGGTCACGAGCTACAAGCTCGCGCCAGCGGAGGTGGACTCATCATTATTGCATTCAATCATTTTCTCATTTCAACCTGGCCTTGCCGGTAAGCTGGCATTCTTACATTATCTTTATAATTACAATAGAACCTAATTTTTATTTATGAAACTCCAGGAAAAGTTCAAGCTGTTAGAAAGTAATCAACAGGGCCTGTTGGCTACGAATTTTTATAATTTTGAAACGCTCAGTGGAATATTAGTTGCTGCCTCAGAATTGAAATTGCCTATCATTCTCCAGCTCACAAAAAGCTCGATAGATTATTTGGGATTAAATATGGCAGTTTCCATGGCCCGAACTGGACTTAAAGATTTTGGTGTGGAAGGTTGGCTTCATCTCGACCATGGAGATTCTTATGATCTTGTACATCAGTGTCTGGATGCAGGATTCGATTCTGTGATGATTGATGCGAGTGAGCAATCATTTGATGAAAATATTTCTATCACACGAAAAGTAGTAAAGTTGGCTTCAAAATATGGAGCCAATGTAGAAGCAGAATTAGGTTTTGTTGCAAAATTGGGACAATCACAAAATACCCAGGGATTTACCCAACCTGAAGAAGCAGAAAAATTTGTAAGCGAAACAGGAATTGACGCATTGGCTGTTGCCATTGGTACAGCACATGGGTTTTACAAAACAGAGCCCAAATTACAAATGGAATTGCTGAGTAATATTCGAGCGGTAACAGACGCCACATTGGTTTTACATGGAGGTTCAGGCGTACCTCATAATGACCTGATAGAAACAATAAAAAGAGGAATATGCAAAATTAATCTTGCTACTGAGATTAAAAACATATTTATGAATACCCTAAAAAATCAATTGCAAAAAACTGAGGAAATAGATTTAAGAAAAGTTTTTCCAGTGGCTACACGGGCTGTAACAGAGCTGGTAAAAGAAAAACTTAAAGTTGTAAATAGAGTCTGTCTATAAAGTCAGAGTCTGTTTAGAATGTTTGAAATCAAGGCTTGCAAAGTATCTAAAAAACGGAGTTTACGTTTGTAAATGAGTTTTTTAGGTACAAGCGTAACGCAGATATCGGACATTATGGACAGGCTCTAAATAGAATTAATCAGCATACTTGAAGTACTTGAGCCATACGCTGGACTAATCACATGTATTCATCTCAATAAAATAATATTTTCGAGATTATTCTATGGTAACTCAACATCATTGATGAAATTTGTTTTTGGACGCAAAACCCAAAATGCTAATGAATTATGCTAACCACCCCTTTAAATTATTGAATGCTGTTGCAAGCTTATCTGTTGCTACTATATCAATCTTAATCTTTGCAAGTTGCATGGAACCTCCTGAACCGCTCAGTAATGATTGGAGCATTCATTCTCAAAGATCAGAAATAGAACCCAAGTACTGGGTTGATGGAAATGTACTTTTTGAAAACGAGCCGACACTTGCTCTATCTGGAAATGGCAAGGCATATGTAAATGGAAGTTGGACAAAAACTTATAGTGTGGATTCTAATAAGGTTTATAAGTTTGTCACACACTTCAAACCTCAAAAAGTTGTGCAACTAAATCGCAGTATTTTGGCACAGATAACATGGCTCAATAAACAAGGAAAACGTGTTGGATTTAAAGAGTTTCCAGCTGATAGAGCCAAACAATCTGAGGGAGAATGGTATATCATTGAACAATCTTATGAGGTTCCTGATAATGTTGAAAAGGCAAAAATTGATCTTTTTTATCGTTGGGATGCAAACGGGACTGTTTATTTCGGGGGAACTCAATTTGATGAAACAAATGCAATTGAACCAAGATTGGTTCGCTTGGCAGCGATTCATCATAGACCAAAAAACACATCCTCAATACTCGAAAACCTGGAACAATTTAAGACTTACATAAATATTGCCGGAGAACAAAAAGCAGATATTGTTTGCCTGCCGGAAGGGATAACCATCGTAGGAAATGGAAAAACATATGTAGAAGCCAGTGAATCAATACCGGGACCAACTACTGATTTTCTTGGGGAATTAGCCAAAAATAATAATATGTATATCGTGGCAGGTTTAATCGAGAAGGATGGGCTGGTCATTTACAATACTTCAGTTTTGATAGGAAGAGATGGAACCGTAGAAGGAAAGTATCGAAAAACTTCATTGCCTCGTGAAGAAGTTGATGGTGGAATTACACCGGGGGAATATTTCCCGGTTTTTAATACAGATTTTGGAAAGGTTGGCATGATGATTTGTTGGGATGTTTATTTCCCAGAACCTGCCCGTATGCTTGCACTCAATGGCGCAGAGGTTATTTTTATGCCAATTTGGGGAGGAAATTTAACACTCGCCAAAGCCAGAGCAATCGAAAATCAAATATATCTTGTTTCTTCAACTTACGATATGAAAACAGGTGTTTTTGATAAAACCGGGAAGCTAATCGCTGAAGGTACGGATGAAAATCCCGTGGTTGTAATTGAAGTTGATCTGAATAAACGAGAACTCTGGAATTGGCTTGGTGAATTTAAAAATCGAATTCAACGAGAAATGCCAAGTGTTAGTGCAATCAGCTATTGAGTTAACTTCAATATTATATTTTTTTAAATCGAATATTTTTTGCTGGATTTTAAGTTAAAATGGCAATAATTCGTAATCCGAAAGTAATGTTTAATTTAGCCGAAATAAATTAATATTATTGCGTTTGATTGAGTTAAATATTGAATTTAAGTAAGATAAATGGAGAAAGATAAAATTGGTATCGAACAAGTAAAGGTGGGTGCAGCAAGCTTCTTTAGTTTGTTTTCACTTGTTGGTTTTATGTTTTATGGACTTCCTTTTTTTTATGATTTTTGGGTAGAGGAATATGGCTGGTCGCATGCACAAGTCACATCAGGGAATGCAGTTGGTAAAATTGTGATGGGATTGTTTGCCTTTGTGGCTGGTTGGCTAATTGACAAGATAGGGCCTCGTAGAATCATGCTCGTAGGTGTGTTGCTAGGTGGAGGCGCTGTAGTTGGGCTTAGTATTGTAAACTCAATGTGGCAATTTTACTTTTTTTATATACTTATCGCATTGGCCTATATGACCGCCGGCCCATTACCCAATCAAGTATTAATCTCCCGATGGTTTAGCAAATCAAGAGGGAAGGCCATGGGCGTAGCCTATTTGGGCATTGGGGTTGGGGGAATGTTGGTACCCCAGGTTAATCAATTACTAATTGATCATTTCGGGTGGCATGCTGCTTTGATGATGCTGGGTATTCTGATGATCGTCATCGCTTTTCCAATAGTATGGTTTGTGAAGGACAAAGATGATAGCAAAAAACCTATTGAAGATAAAGAGAAAGAACCTAAGGTATCTTTAAAAGCTATTTTTAGAAACAAGAATTTTTATCTTTTGGTCATTGGCAGTATGTGTTCGATTGGGGCAGTGAGTGGAACAAGCCAGAATCTTAAACTTTTTCTAAGCCTCGATTTAGATTATTCTCAACAGCTCGCCGCCAATTTGATATCTATTGTACTTGCATCTAGTTTGGTAGGTCGCTTGTTTATGGGGTGGTTAGCTGACAGATGGCCAAAAAAGTATGTAATGATACTTATTTATCTTCTTGTGGCTGGATCCATACCATTATTATATTTTGCTCATGTTCCGGGTATTATTTATGTGTTTGCCTTCTTTTTCGGTGTGGGTTTGGGTGGAGATTATATGATTATCCCACTAATGGCTGCTGAATTATTTGGCGTGAAGGTGCTGGGCAGGATAATGGGTATTGTGCTTACAGCCGATGGTTTCGGAGAAGCATTGGCCCCAATGCTAGTTGGATGGTTGCGTGATCAATATGGAAATTATACCAATGGATTCACAGCTCTCATTGTGCTGGCTGTATTGGGTGCAATTGCAATTTCGATGTTACCTAAAAAATCGAAATACAGCTAAAATGTTTGATATTTTATAACCTATCTGCCGTAAATCGCTAAACAATTTCCATGAAATAAATTTATTATCGGATGTCGGTAGTTAAAATAAAAATCCAAAAATTATTTTTTTATAAATATTTTCTATGTCAAAATTAGTTTCACTTTCACAATCGGCCAAAGGAATTCTCAAAAGAGGACGCGTCTTTGTTCCCAGTCCTTTGGTTATGGATGAGAATAAAAAATTGCTGGAATCCTATCAGCGCTTGTTGACGCTTTATTATATAAAATCCGGTGCCAGTGCAGTAATACCCGGAGCGCATACTGGTGAGTTTGCACTTAACAGTCTTGATGTATTGTCTTATTGGCTTGAGTTGGTCAAAGAGATGACGGATAGCTATGGAGAAAACATGATTCTGTTTGCGGCGATTGGAGGAAAAGAAGTATTGAAGCAGGCAGAATTAGCTGCAAAATTCGGTTATGATATTGCCTTGGTGGCACCAACCGCTTTTGCAGGCAAAGATGAGAAAGGTGTGATGGAGCTTGTAACAGAAATAGCATCTATCATTCCAATTTTCGGGTTCGAATTGCAAAGAGCCATTCCTGGTAGTTATAATTATACCCCTGAAATGTGGTCAAAATTTTTAGACATATCCTACGGAGCAAAAGGTGCATCATTCGATACCTACCGATCCATCAGAATGTTAGAAGCCGCTGCCATTGCAGTTAGGCGTGAAGAACTTACCATGTTCACAGGCAATGATGATAGAATTGTAGCTGATTTGCTCGGAAATTATACCTATAAAAATGAAAGTGGAGAATCAAGTATCCAGTACGAAGGCGGACTATTGGGGCATTTTGCTACCGATACACACGCTGTGGTAAGGTGGGTAAAAGAAATCTTTGCTTCGCGAGGCACAAATAATTGGGATTATCCCCTCTCCAAAGAAACCCTTGCCCATGCTGTCAATCACTGTAATATGGAACTTTTTGATGCATTGGGAAATTTTGAAAATTCAGTTTGGGGAGTAAAATATCGACTTACTAAGCTAGGATTATTGCCCGGGCCATATTGCTCTACTGAAGAAGGACGACCTGGCCAGGCTGCAGCTATTGATAAAATCTATGGTGCTTTTCCCGACTTGACAGATGATGCATTTGTTAAGGAAAATTTGGATTGGATGAAAAAAGAAATTGGAATAAAGTAAATATCTACTATGAAATTTAGTGAAATAAGAACTGATGAGGAGTTGTGGAAGTTCATGACTACGCCTTCAGAAAAACTCGTTGAAAGTGTATCCAGAATCGAAGGGCCCATCATGATATTGGGAGGAAGTGGCAAAATGGGAAAGGAATTGGTTAGCCTCATTCAGAATGCGGATAAAATTTTAGGAATAAATAGAGACATGTATGTAGCTTCTACATTCAGTAATCCGGACGGAAAAGACATTGAGCTACTGGAGCAAATGAATGTTACTTGTTTCAAAGGCGATTTATCAGACGAGAAGTTTTTAGCGTCATTGCCCGACACGCCAAATGTGGTTTATATGATGGGATTTAAATTTGGCAGTAGCGGTGATTGGCAAAGATCATTTCACTTAAATTCTATCACCCCCTTTCTTGTGGGGAAAAAGTATGCCAATTCTAAAATAGTAGTTTTCTCCAGTGGCAATCCTTATCCGCATGTTGCAAAAGATAGCAAAGGGAGTACCGAGCAAGCCCAACTCGAACCGGTTGGAATATACGGTTGGAGTATTGTAGCTCGTGAGAGTTCTTTCAGAATTACTGCTAAACAGAATAATAATCAAAAAATTGGTTTTTACAGATTGATGTATGCACAGCATCTTTGCTATGGAGTTTTGATAGATCTGGCAAAAATGATCATGAACAATGAACCTATCTCTTTGGCCATGCCTGCGGTAAATCTTGTGTCACAGCGTGAAGCAAATGAAGTGGCTATTAAATTATTTGATCAATGTAGCAATACGCCCTGGACGGTAAATATTGCGGGTCCGGTCTGGCCGGTTAAAGAAATTGTCAAAAGGCTTGAAAAGTATCTTGATAAAAAGGCCATTGTGCTCGATGATGAATCGGAGCAAGCATTATTGGTAGATGATGCGCTTTGCGAAGAAACTTTCGGTGAATATCAGGACGATTGCGAAGATATGATCAAAGGCGCTGCATTGTGGGTAAAAAACGACGGTGAATACTGGAATAAGCCCACATTTTTTGGCAGAGAAAAACATGATTATTGAGATATAATTTTACCCGTTTACAATTATGCAAAATCTTGAAAAGGTGTTAAACATTTCTGAAAAAAATTTAACTACTTATGGATTTGCATGCTTTTATTATGCGGAAGAGTTAAGGTCACAAGACAATTACTGGCTCAGAGAGATAACTTTGAGTATTGGTGGTATCCAAGAAATCAAACCGCAGCCTTTTAAAATTCCGGATAAGCTGTTGATAGAATTATCCAAAAAGGATAAAATAGTAAATCATGAAAATTATAAAATTGGTGAAAATGATTCTCCAGTAGCGGCAGTAAAATTATTATCAGAAAGAGCCGGCTGGAATCAGACCAAATCAGACCTCGATCATATTTATAAAAATGCTGATCGTGGATATCTATTGGCTACATATTCATTTAAAAATCAAAAGATCATACTGGGAAGCGGTTTGTCACTACCGATTTCTGAAGATATATCCTGGATTGGGATGATCCTTGTTCACCCAGAACTGAGAAGGCAAGGCATAGCAAAATCAATAATGCATTCTTGCATGGAACATGCAAGACTAAATCAAAAGAAATCAATAATTGGTCTGGATGCCACACCCCAGGGAAAACAAGTCTATGACTCATTGGGGTTTGTAGACTCCTATAAGTTGTGGAGGTCTGAAATTGCTACAGATTTAAAGCATCCTTCAGATTCCAATGTGGAGTTGAGGTCTTTTGATTTGCCTGAGGTAAAGAAATACTTGCTTAGCAAAAATAATATTGAGCGATTTCAAATTACTACCCTACTGGCGGATTTGCCAAAAAGCAAAAACTTATTGGCAATTTCTGATGGCATTGTTACTGGGTTTATAATGAGCAGACCAGGCAGGCTAAAACCTTTGATTGGACCAATCTTCGCAGATTCTGAAGAAACCGCAATTAGCCTGTTGACGCACGTTTTGAGCCACTGGAATTCTATGGGTTTTTCGTATGTTTTTATCGATATCCCAGAGCAGCATATTGGAGAAGGTTCAATTTTTATAAATGAAGAAAGTACTTTCAATTCATCCAAAACATCTCAGATTGTCATCAAGCAGCTCAGGTCTTTTGTTAGAATGTACCAGTTGATTTCGGATAAAGAAGTAGAGAAATACCTTGTAAATTCGGATAGCGAAAGCTACAAGCAAGCACTGCTAAAAGCTGGTGAGAGCTACGAAAAAACATTGGCTTATATGGAAAAAGAAAAGAAAGATATCATTCCAAACATGTATGCAATTGGAGGACCTGAAATGAGTTAGTTTTTGATTTTAGAGTAATTTCTTTTAATGATGCTTCGAAGGAATATCTTTACCAAATCTTCTTCCAATCACCACACCAAAAGTAAAACCATCATAAATTTCTTTATTGATATAACCGGTTGAAATTGCTACTTCCCATCCGTCGCTTTTGATAAACGCATACTCTACTCCAAAATATCCGATCCAGAATGTTTCATTAGGATCAGTCTCAATACCTGTTCCAGCAAAAATCGAAAATCGTTCGAAAGGTTCAAATACAATAACTCCGCTGAAAAGCAATACATTTTCTCGTTTTATATATTCCTCCTCATTTTTTTCTACTTCAATATTCAGAAATGCCAATTCATTGTAGGTGCCAATTGCCCACTTGTGGGAAATCCAATATTCATAGTCTATTCCAAAAGTAGGTGCAAGCACATATTGTTCTTTTCCAGTTTGGGTATTGCGAACCTCATGAATAAGTGTATTACCCAGGAACAATCCGATTTTGTGTCTTTTTAAAGTTATGTTATCTAGTTCATGTGAATTTTCCTGAGCAAGAAGTGAACTATAAAATATGACTTGTAAACATGCAGTTAAAAAATATATCTTAATCATAATAGAAATATTAAAAAGTTATATAAAGGAAACTATTTCTGACTACCATAGCAAGTTGAATGGAATTATTTTAAAACTTATACTTGAAATTGCACAATTTCAGCAACTGATTTGTACAGATTTTTCCTTGGTCCATCCATAGGAAATTCCAGTTGGACGAAAAAGGATACATTTTCCCTGGTTTGATGGCATAATGGACACTTGCGGTAAATGTAGTACCGGATTTAAAATCTTTAACGAGGTTGTTCTTATCAAGATTCCCGCATCTTACTCCGGTTCAACGACAGCTACATTGTCAACAACATCATCTGCTCCATGCGTGAGTTTTTTGAGTTTCTGTACGAAGATGATCAAGAGTAGCCCAAACCCAACACAAAAAGCACACACACCTAAAAAGATGGTCAATTCTCCAGCACTTTGGGCGGCCTCGCCAATTAGTCCGGCGACCTTATTTCCGATACTGGTAGCAAAAAAGTAAGCACCCATCATGAAGGAAACATATTTTGCAGGAGCCATTTTTGTAATGAAAGACAATGCCACAGGCGATAAACTCAATTCCCCAATTACGTGCAAAAGATAAGCTCCAAACAACCAATAAATTGATGCCTTCCCATCCAGGGAGTCAACCGTTTCTAAGGCAGCAGCAGCAAGCAACATAAACCCAATCCCGGTGACAATCGTACCAATTCCCATTTTAAATAGAGAGGAAGATTCCATTCCTTTATTTCTCCAACGTACCCACAGCCACGCCATAGGAACACCAAATAAAATCACATAAAATGCATGAAGTGACTGAAGAAAACTTGCAGGAACTTCAAATCCCCACATAACCCGGTCTATCTTTTCTTTGGCATATAAGTTCATCAGGCCTCCTGCTTGTTCATAAGATCCCCAAAAAACAATGACAATGACAAAAGACAACAAAAGAACTATCATTCTATCTTTTTCTACAGAAGTAAGTTTGGCTTTTTTACTGGTTCCTTCAACGACTTTGTGAGGTATAAAATCACCAACACCCTTTAAATATCTCTGACCATAAATATAGACGACCTGACCAATTGCCATTCCTATTCCTGCCAGACCAAACCCATAATGCCAGTTGATCACTTCACCAACATATCCTACAAGCAAAGGAGCAGTAAATGCGCCAATATTAATTCCTATATAAAAAATAGTAAATGCGGTATCTCTGCGGCCATCACCTTTAATGTAAAGACTTCCTACCATCGTAGAGATATTTGGCTTTAATGCCCCTACACCAAGAATAATAAAAACAAGACCAGAATAAAAGAATGTAATAGAATCAAAAGCGAGAATAAAATGTCCGATACAGAGCAAGACCCCTCCAAGCATTACCGTTTTCTTTTGGCCAAGCAGCCGGTCTGCCAGAAGCCCTCCCGGAACTGACATGGCATAAACCAGCATGGTGTACCAGCCATAAAGCTCAAGGGCAGAAACATTGTCCCAACCGAGACCCGGATTAAGCTCATCACCTTTGGCAACGAGATAGAGTACCAAAATCGCTCGCATACCATAGTATGAAAATCGCTCCCAGAGTTCTGTAAAAAATAAAATGTATAAGCCTTTTGGGTGACCCCAAAGTGTTTGATCCGTCATAACTACATTTTTCGACAAGAGGTAAATATAATATTAATCCTGTATTTGATGTAGCTTTGGGGGTAACGATGAGCGCATGAACTAGTCAATTGGGTAGGCAATAATATTTCGAATGGATAGTTTAAAACCTAAAGACTTTCTCATTCCAACCATTTTCAATTTTGAGATGTCTTAAGGAAAACAAATTATTTATGAAAAGTATAGCATTTATTATCGCATTGGGTGTTTCAATATTTATGGGTTGCGATGACCCTACAGAGGTAGAAACCAATGATATCTCATTTATTCAAAAATCTACTTCCGATCAGAATAGACACGACCAACTCATGGCCTCCTCTAAAAAAGGAGATTATACTTCCGATCCATTTGAATTAAAAAACGTTAAATGTGATGGATCAAAGTTGTTAATCGAGGTGGCATTTAGTGGAGGTTGCGCCAAGCATGAATTTGAATTGGTGTGGCCGGAGGTGATCACCATGATATACCCTCCGAGCTTTTCAGTAATATTAATTCACGATAATGGTGGGGATAGTTGTGAAGCTTATCTTTCAAAAACATTGGAATTTGAAACTGATGACAATGGCGTAGTTAATGCTAATGACTTCGCAATAATGGATCTGACAGTAGTGAATGGCAGCAATGCCAATGAATCAATGAAAATGAAATAGGCCGCTGGCGTGGTAATTTCTATTCACTATATTCTGTAAGTAAGGAATAACCTGACAATTTCCCTTTTTTATTATAGAATTCTGATTTCACTATGCCTATTCCTTTAGCAAACCACTCAATGGAACTACCTTCTACCTTCACCATGGCTTTCATATATAATTTCTGTGATATTTTATAACAGTCAAAAGTTCCAGCAGAGGTTGTTATCTTTTCTTCACCTAATACCTTTCTATCTGTTATCTTTATATTAACTTTTATTTTCATAGGGGCCATATTTACATCCATGGTCATGTCGGCATCTTTCAATTCCTGTCCGGTGCTCAAATCATTGGGTAATTCAACATTTGTTCCTTTCATGGTCATTTCAAAACTTTGGAATGATTGCATAGTTTCCTCAGGGATCATATCTTCAAGGTCAAAAAATATAATCCCGTCTTTGCAAATGAGTGTTGTAGTTCCATCAATCAATTGATTTCCCTTCTCATCTTTGGATGTAATAAGAAGCTTCGACTCAAATCCTGTATCTGTTTCCTTATAGCTAATGACCTTTTGTTCATTAGTGCCCTGAAGCTTGCCTTTGGCATTGTAGCTGGAAAATTTCCATGTAGTACCTTTTTTCAACACAAAGTATTGATTGCATTGGGCAAAAACTGAACTGTTTAAAAATAGAAGGAGTAAGATAATGTTGAATTTTCTCATGATTGTATTTTGAGTAGTTATGTACAAATTAAACCTTTTTTTTGTTAATCAAAGTAACTTAAATTGTTTGGAGCATAAACAACGGACAATATTGCCTATTCAGAAGAACAAAAATTTACCCGCACAATTAAATAATTTTTACGCCAAAGAATATTTCCAGAACAGTAATTATAAAAATTGCACCTAGTATCGGAGGGGCAATGTACTTAAGTGAAAATCCAATATATTTTGCTAAGAAGGTATTGGGAAATTTGGTATTGCCCTGTGAAAGCTCTTCAAAAAGATTGACTCTTTTCCAGGCATAAATGGCAAAAATACTCACCATCAAACCGCCAAATGGCAAGAGTGTATTTGAAGCAATGTCAGTGACGAAATCCATGAAGTTTACCGATTTTTCTGCGCCGACATAAGTGATAAAATTGGTAAAAAAATCTGAGTAGCCATTTCCGAGCATGGAGGGAATCCCCAATAACAAGATAATTGCTGAAGAGTACCAAACTGCATTTTTTCTTTTGATTTTATGCTTGTCCACCATGTATGCTACCGGAAGTTCCAATAATGAAATTGTAGAAGTCAACGCAGCAAATGAAAGTAATAAAAAGAAAAGTGAACCAACTATTGTACCAAGTGTTGGACCCATTGACTCAAAAATTCCTGGCATTGTCATGAAGATAAGTCCGGCTCCACCTTCAGGTTCAATTCCCTGCGAGAACACAAATGGAAATATCATCAACCCAGCAAGAAATGCAATACCTACATCGACAATAGTAATGATAGCTCCCGCAGAAACAATATTTTCTTTGCTACTCAAATAGCTTCCATAGGTCATCAATGCTCCAAGCCCCAGCGAAAGTGAGAAAAATGATTGACCAAGTGCACGGTAAATAACATTAAGGTTCAACTTTGAAAAATCTGGAACCAGATAAAATGTTATTCCTTCCATGGCGCCATCAAGAGTAAGCGCATAAACGGTTAGCATAAGAATGATCGCTATAAGGATTGGCATCAGGATTTTGCTAAATTTTTCAATGCCTTTGGTCACTCCCTGGGAAACGATGTATGCTGTGGCTAGCAAAAAGGCAAGTGTGTAACCGCCAACTGTGGCGATATCATTTACATATTCTCCGAAATGGTTTCCGATATCAAAATTTCCCAGCAGCATTTCTACAAAATAACCCAGTACCCATCCTGCTACAATATTGTAAAATGATAATATGATAACTGCACAAAACACCCCCAATATCCCAATGATTGACCACTTTGGATGACCGAGTGGTTTAAAAGCCAGTGCCGCACTTTTTTGTGATTTTCTACCTATGGCAATTTCTGTGACAAGGATGGGATAGCATAAAACAAAGCAAAATAGAAGATAGACAATTAAAAAAGCCGAACCTCCCCCATTGCCTACTTCAAATGGAAATTTCCAAATATTCCCAAGCCCTACTGCGCTTCCGGCAGCAGCAGCGATAAATCCGAATTTATTTGAAAAAGTACCTCTACTTGACGCCATAAATTAGCTGTTGAAAATTAAAAACAGGATAGGGTTCAAAAAAAGCATAATAATTCGTACTTGCCAAATTAATAGGTTCAGTCGGTAGATGATTATTGAATAGTACTCACGCCTACTTGGTCATTTCGAGCCTGCTTTGTTGGCATACAGGTTTAGTGAGAAATCTTACGATCAAAAGGACAAGTGAATAAGTCATTGGTGATTACATCATCTTTAGATTTCTCCC
>VAPL010463662.1_pt1 | contig 15602 bp, 13 predicted proteins | sample 3395061 | NCBI WGS metagenome assembly VAPL01 (sample SAMN08290444, study PRJNA428436) | hydrothermal vent metagenome | isolation source: Deep-sea hydrothermal vent chimney 2 | place: Pacific Ocean: Juan De Fuca Ridge | depth 2182 m m | reverse complement strand
TCGAGCACAAGAATCCAGACATGACGGCCAGCCAGAGTCCGGCGGAGCAGATCAAAGGTCAGTTTATAGTTTGCGGTCACCAGAACCGGACTGTCGCACCCGGGATCCCCCAGGGCATAGAGGCCGGGCTCAACCGTGAAATGATCACGACCGATATTCCAGCGCACCAGATAATGGCTGCGGATCTCTTTCCGGGTAAGTTCCGAGGCCGTTTGAGGTACCAGCCCAACGGTTGTGGCAACCGTGCCGCAGACAAATGGCTGGTCGGCTGAAGGAAGATGGAACTCCCCGGCCCCGGCCGGTACTTCCTTGGCCATGGGCAGGATCATTGTTGGAAAAGTGCCGTTTGCCGGGGCATTCATAGCGGCTTACTTCCTTTCAAATCAGCTAAAGGCTGGAGCGGCACAGCCTGTTCCGGAGTTGTGCTTGCCTCACCGCAACCGCAGGCTGAAGCATCGGTTTCATTATGGGCATGATCATGGTGAAGATGGACGTGGCCATGGTCATGGCTGCAGGAGTCGGAAGAGCAGCCGCAGCCCTCGCCCTTGCCGAACCATCCTCTCCCGATAGCGTACAACGGCCTTATAGAGAGAACAAGGAGCAGCAGAGTTGCCGCGGTCATCAGCTGGTCGGGCAGCACTTCAGCCGCATGTCCGACCACGGCTACTGCGGAAATCCCCAAACCGAGGTAGATGGCATCGACAGCAAGCCCGCAGAGTACGCTGATAACGGCAATTGAGGTTAAATATAAAAGCGTTGCCCGTTTACCGAGCAAACCAACCAGCACCGACAATGAGGTTGCGTTCGTGGCCGGACCGACCAGGAGAAAGACCAGGGCTGTTCCCGGACTGACCCCTTTCATGATAAAGGCGGCGGCAATGGGTGTTGATGCGGTAGCACAGATATACAGAGGAATACCAAAGGCCAGCATCAACAGCATTGAGGAGAGACCGCCCCCCAGGTACCGGGAAATCACATCATCGGGGACCAGCACCGTGATAACCCCGGCCAGCAGGATACCGACAAAAAACCAGCCGGCAAGATCGGCCCAGAGGTCGGTAGCCGCATATCTCAGGCCAACCCAGGACTTATGAAGAAAACTGTGATGTCTCTTATGCTCTTCCGGCGGACAGTCCACCCCGTCACAGCAGTTGTCAATTGGACAGCTCAAGTCGGGTGTCGCCCGATTTTCAGTATCAGGTGGATTAAAAATATTTTCTGCTATGCCGGCTACAAAAGCGGAAATAAAGGCGGAAACGGGCCGGGCAATAGTCATGATTGGATCAAGCAGAGCCCAGGTAATGGAAATGGAATCCACGCCTGATTCCGGAGTGGAGATCAAAAAGGCCGTGGTGGCACCGTTATTGGCCCCCTGTTTTTTCAAAGAAGCGGCAGCAGGCAGGACCCCGCAGGAGCAAAGCGGGATCGGGATCCCCAGCAGGGCGGCCTTGAAGACCGAGCTGAAACGACCGGTTCCCAGATGGCTTGCCACATAAGCCGGGGATAAAAAAACCTTCAGCAGCCCCCCGACCAGCAGGCCGAAGAGAATATATATCGAGGCCTGCTGGAGAAGATCCCACGAGGCCAGCAGAATGTTGTATAAAAAAGTCATCATGATCTCAAGAGACACTCCCCCCACGTCCAGGCCAATACATTACAACCAACAGAAGCAACAAGAGTTTAAGCTTATGGCCACCTTATACTGAAGCCGAAATCTCCAGCTCCACTTACTCTTCCTGCAGATGTTCCAGAGCCAGACGAATTAAGGCACGGACATGATCATCATCCAGGCGATAATACAGTACAGGCCCCTCACGTCGGTTCGCAACCAGATGCAGTCCTCTGAGCTGACGCAACTGGTGACTGACTGCAGATTCGGTTACCCCAATAAACTGCGCCAGATCGCAGACACACATCTCTTCCCGATCCAGGGCCCACAAAATCCGCAGCCGGTTGGGATCTCCCATGGCTTTAAACAAGGTGGCGAGTTTCTCGTTTTCCCTGGAGGCAAGGGCAGCCTCATGAGCAGCATCAACACGCTCCTGATGAATACAGCGACACCGGCACTGCTCCCCCTGTACAATAACTATTCTTCTTTTTTTCATTTTCTCACATATGATCAATTGTTCACATGAATAAACAAGAATCAACTTTCTGTCAACTCTTCTCTCTACTTTCCACTCTATTTTTAAGGAGACGGTTACATCATAAATTTCCATTTTAAAAAAATCGACAATTAAAAATCCCCTACCAGGGGCCTGAAAAAAAGAATAGAGCGGTCCGCTCTATAACAGTCTTGACAAAAAACAGTGAAAGACAAAAAACACGGAACAACGAAACCGATCTCAAGAAACCACCGTTTTTTTCATAAGAAACCCTCTCAATCCGGGGCCGGGGAAGCCAATCCTTACGACTAACTTTTTATGATCTCGGCAAATAAAAAAACCATTGCGCTGCAACATTTTCCGTCAAACATGTCGTTTTTCTGCTACAAATACCACGGAGTGCACTTGTTTTTTTCATCATACTTTGTCATATTGTCACCTAAAAGTCTATTTTTGAGAACTTTTAACTCAGGGGTCTGCTTCCTGCAGACGTCACTTAGAGTTGAAAAAACACAGAGCAATATCTTTAGTGTCACAACGGCAGAGACGGGTTCCCGGATTTTTCAGGAGAGCCATCGACGATTAAACGTATTTTCTTATGGGAGGGAAACGGGAAATATGCGTTTACAGTTGGAGTCGGTAACGACACGAAACCAAGGCGACTCCTCTTTTTTACCCTGCAGGATGGTTGCCGGTTAAAGAACAGAAACGTACCATCTTGTTCAAAACAAAAAAGCAAGCGAAAAGATAAGATTAAAAAAGGAGAGGAAATGAAGATTAAAAACATTCTGATTGGAACCACCGTGGCGATCGGGGTCTGCGGCCTCGCTCAAGTCGGTTTTGCAGAAAGTGCTTTCCATGACACGCATGTTCATGGAGCAAAAGGGGATCTTGGCCTGGGTTGCTGGGACTGTCACCCATCCACAGGGGGCCCCGGAATGCAGACGCCTCCCCCGGAAGTCTGCATTCCCTGTCACAGTCCGGACGGAGCTTTTGACGGATTGAACGACCCTGATATCGGTGCCTACCAACGATCTAACTGGTCAACTGCCGATGGCGATGTTTCAAAAATCTATGATGCCGACGGCAAACTGCGGCCTGGAAAAGAAAACTGGTGCCTTGGTTGTCATGACGACGGGCATTCTGTAGTTCGGGGCGTTCAGGCTTCAAATATTGCGGGTATGACTTTAACCGGAAGCTGGCAGTCGCCCCAGGGTGTTGTCGATACCGGTCTGGCAGGAGTGGAAAACCTGATCGACGGTGACATCGCCACCGGCAATGATGCCGGCACCCTCAAAGAACTGATCTTTGACCTGGGCAGCGAAACCAACGTCACCCATATAAGGTTGTATAACTCAGGTTCAAGAAAATATCGAATGGAAGTCTGGGCCAGTAATGACCTCAACGAGTGGACCAGGGTTCAATGGGGTCGCAAAATCATGGCGGCCAAACCCTTCTGGGATATACTCCCGGCCCAGCAATGGTTTGAAACCAGACTGGATAAATTCGGCTCTTTTCGCTACATCAAGCTGATCAAAGAGGTGGAGAAAGAGGTCATAGCCGGTGCCCTGCGTGAATTTCAGTATAAAGCGGATATTTCCTACGGCTACAATGTAAACGGCCACAAGATTACCTGCGACAACTGTCATGATACAAGCAGCATGCACATTGACGGTATTGCCAGAACCTACAAGGCCGAACTGAACAACTATGCCGAAGGCTATCGTTTTGCAGACATGGTTCTGGACTCCGGTGAGGTTGTGCCGGCCCTTGAAATCCCCAGGGTCGGAACCAACTGGCAGGAAACTCCGCGGACCGACAACGACTTTGCCCTCTGCTTCAGCTGCCATAATAAATATGATCTCCTGGGCGACGCATACGGCGAAGGTGATTTCATGAAGAATCCGCTGAAGACCAACTTCAGAGATGATGACAAGGTAGACGAAAACGGCAATGTCACCAATGCCCATCTCCGCCACCTGCGCGGCCGTGGACCCTACGGCAATTCCGCCGACTGGGATTCGGACTGGGACGGCATTCCCGATTCACCGCAGAGCTGCCCCGCCTGTCATAACGTGCACGGGTCACCAAACCCGGTCATGACCAGGCATGGCGAGCTGGTCAGCACTCCTGGTACCCTGGACCGGGTTCCCATGTTCAACTTCCAATACAAAAATATTGACGGCGACGTAGACCCCAACCTTGCGGACACCATGGCCAGCACCGGCGGAGAGACTCAATTTTTCAGGGCCGGACCGGCCAAGATTGAACGAAACAACACCTGCAGGATGTGCCACAATGACAGGAAGTCATTTAACCGTACCCCCACATCCGTTCCCCTCCCTCAAATGGGACCGCAATAACAGCAAGTAGTTGGATAAAAAAAAGACGAGGTGGATGATCCGCCTCGTCTTTTTTATTGATACGATTGCTTACTGTTCAGCAGGCACACCCGTTAAAAAAATACCTGTTCCTCCCGGCAACCGGTTCAGCTATAAACAGGTAATCCGGCCCGCCGGTTCAAGATTCCCAACTCTTTAAACTCCACCCGCAGATTATTCTCATATCTTCTTACAGGAAGCATTCCGCCAACAGGTGGGATCGGAAGCCAGGTAATCGCCGGTGAGCTGGTAAGCCGCCCCCCTGCAGCCGTAGCACTCGCCCGCCTTCTCACAGCTGCGACACTCTCCCTTTATCATCTCCCGGTAATTTTTCAGATTGTTGACAACCTCGCTGTTTTTAAGAATATCGGCAAGCGGAGTGTTGCGGATATTATCCAGCGCAATCGTAACCCCTACACAGGGCATGACATCACCGGTTGCGGTAACCACACAGGAAACCTGATGCCGCATGCATTTATTCCCCACCAGCGGCGGCTGTGGTTCCCAGCGGCGGCCAAACTCTTCCTGGTCTATTGCCGAGAGTTGAGTGAACAAGGTCTTTAGATCCTGAGATTCAACCGTCAGCCATGCATTTTCAACTGCGTTGGCCTGGGGCGTAATAACTTCAAAATAAGGTTCAATTTTTTCCTGTCGCAGCCACTGCCACATTGCAGGCAGCTCACCGATATTCTGCCGGCAGATCACAGTGCTGATGGCCAGAAACAACGCATCAGAGGGGTAGCCCGCCTTCTGCAGGACGGTGAGCGCATTAGAAATTATTTGAAATGCACCTTTTTTACCGGCCAGCCGGTCCTGCAGCTCTTCATCGCGTGAATTCATCTTTAAAACCACCCGTACCCGCTTCCGGGCAAGCACTGCGGCAAGCGCGTCATCAATACCACTGCCGTTGGTAAACATTTCAATCTCAAGTCCTTCACTGCTGAGGAAGTGCAACATTTCCACAAGGTGCGGATAAATACTGGGCTCGCCACCGAGAATAATTATCTTGCGAGCGCCCAATGCCTTGGCCTGCAGGATGACATCCTTGATTTCCGCCCGGGAAAGTTCACTTGCACATTCACTTTTGTCGGCGACATAACAGTACGAACAGCGAAAATTACAGATCCGGCTGAACTCGATCTCCATGGACAGCAACCGGTCGGCGGCCACGGCTTCTTTGATTTCCGCTTCAGTGAACTCAAGATTATATATCTGCATCGCGTTAATATTCTTCCAGATCCTTAAAGTTGTTCATACGTTCCCAGCGCTCGACTTCGCGCTGGTAGCGGCCTTCCCAGCCATATTTTTTCATGACCCTTTTATAGTGTATTTTCAAAAAGGGTTTAAAGACAAACCGCCATATAGAGGTCCACACCTTCCCCTGACTGCGGGCGGCGGCCGGAGGATTCCACCAGCCAAGCACTATCTGGCGCTGGTACCAGAACTGGTACTGGAGTTCTTCGGAATCCAGGTACTTTGTCCGTACATTGGCCCAGAGCCCATTATATTTTTTCAAATCGTTTGTATTGGTGACCAGACCGTCGGCAATGAGTTGCTCCCGCATCCCCGTTTTCGGGTAGGGGGTGAGAATCTGGCAGTAGGCCGCGTCGGCACTGATACTCTTAAAAAACTCATAATTTTCCCTGATGGATTCCTCGTCATCGTCCGGAAAACCAAAAATCAGACCGCCAATGACCATCATTCCATATTTATGACAATTTTCAATTGCCTTCCGGGAAGCAGCCACAATATCGCCCTTACCGGCAACGCTCAAATTTCTTTTTGAGCCATTTTCAATACCGAGGAAAACGGACCTGAACCCGGCCCGGGCCATTTTGGCGACCATCTCCTCATTCTGAGCCATGGAGATACAGTCGGCCTGAACGACAATATTAAGTTTTTTATACCCCCGGGCGATAATAGCATCACAGAGTTCCATGACACGCCTGGGGTTCAACACCATATTATCATCGGTAATAAACACCCATCGGACTTTTCTTGTATAATAAATATCGTCAAGATCTTCGAGAACCCGGCTGATGGGATAGGTCCGGAAGGTCCGGCCGTACATATGCTTCATACTGCAAAAATTACAGGAGCGGGTACATCCGCGCGAGGTCTCCAAAAGCTCAATCTTTGAATTAACGATATGGTAGCCCCAGGTCAAGCGGCGTTTGTCCCGGATCGGCAGCTTAAGGGTTGCAAGATCAAGATTCTCCGCCCTTGGATTATGGACGAACTTCCCATTTTTTTTGTATGAAAGACCAGCTATTGTGCCGACGTCGTCACTTCCGGCCATTGCATTGACCAAGCGCCTGCAGGCCTCTTCCCCTTCGCCGCGAATCATAAAATCAATCCACTGTTCCTCCCGGGAATCGGCAATTTCCTCATGCATTAAAGTGGCATGATATCCGCCGATAACGATTTTCACCTCGGGCTGAAGCTCTTTGATCAGGTGGGCAATGCGGACGCAGGTATCATACTGCCAGGCCATGGCCGAAAGACCGATCAAATCCGGCTTGATCCTGCCGATAATCCGGGTCAGATATTTTTTAATTGAGCGGCGTTTTCGGATCAGATCAACCAGGTACACCTCATGTTCCGGATCTATGTTGCCGCCGACAGAGGCGATGCCGTGATTAGGCAGGTGGAATGCCGATTCATGAATAATGATAGGAACCACATCCGGCATGGATATCAAAAGGACTTTCATAGCACGCTCTCTGACTATACTAATGGTTCTCTCTTCTGCTGATCGCTTGTCATAAAGGGTTCGGACTCGATCTGCATCGTCAACGCCTGCCTGATCCGGCTTTCCAGTTCACTCAAAGTGAGCTTCTGCCCTTCCAGTTCAATCCGATCAACTATTTCCAGGGAAATGGTATTATCCATCCAAGTGGTAAACAAAAACTTTCCCGGGGTAAAGAGTTTTTCAGTTCCGGCAAGATGTACAACATAGACTGGAACCCTGCACAACCGGGCGATTTTCAAGGCTCCCCGGTTCAAAGATCCGACTTTTCCGTCCCGACTTCTGGTTCCTTCGGGGAAGACAAAAAGATTCCCGCCTGCGGTTAGATATTCCTCCATCCGTTCTACCTGATCAATCATCATCTGAGAAAATTCTCCATCTCCATCGGCAGGAAAATACCCGGCATTTCGAATAAGCCAGCCAAAAATCGGCACCTTGAAAAATTTCGTTTTGACAATAGTCTTCTGGCGTTCCAACAGTGAAATCAGCAGGATAGGATCCAGATAGGACAGATGATTACAGACAATAACCGAGGATTTGATCTCAGCAATCCGTTCATCTATCCGCCAGTGGTGACGGGGTGCAATCGCGCGGACAAGTCGAAAAAATCCCCGGTAAAAGAGACTCGTCAACCGCTGAAAAGCGAGTTCACGCTCCCTGGAAAACAGGTAGGCTCCCAGATACCTGAAAGAAAATAAAAAGACAAAACCAAGGGTAAAGTAGGTCCAGCAGGTGAGGGTGACCACGACGTCACTCAGCCACCTGCCGAATCGAATCAGGGTAGAATTACGCGACTGCTTTCCGGCCATTTTGAAGAAGCAGGCAGGTGTTGACCCCGCCAAAGGCAAAATTCTGGATTGCAGCGATGTTGATGTTTTTACCGGTCAGCTCCCGGACATGATTGAGCATGGTGCAGCGGGGATCAACATTATCAAGGTTCAGGGTAGGCGCAACAAACCCCTGTTCCATCATATAGAGCATCAGGGTAAGTTCTATTACTCCACAGGTGCCCATGGTATGTCCCATATAACTCTTTAAACCGATAACCAGCGGATCATTACCATAGACCGCATCAATAGCCTGGGCCTCGATCACATCCCCCATCTTGGTGGCAGTAGCATGGGCACTGACCACGTCAACCTGTTTCGGGGTAATTCCGGCATCCTTTAAGGCCAGCCGCAGGGTTGTGGTTATGCCTTCCAGGTTGGGCAGGATAAGGTCGCCGCCGTTGTTGTTGCAACCAAAGCCGATAACCTCTGCCAGGATATTTGCCCCTCGCCTTTTTGCGGATTCATATTCCTCAAGCAGGACCGCGCCGCCACCCTCGCCCACCACCAGTCCGTCACGTTTTGTATCAAAGGGCCGGGGTGTACACTCGGGTCGGTCATTAAAATCGACCGAGCAGGCCAGCAGATTATCAAAGACAGCGACCGTGGTGGTGTCATATTCATCGGCCCCACCGCAGATCATGGCATCCTGCATGCCGTATTTCACCATTTCATAACCAAAACCGATGGCCTGACTGGAGGTAGTACAGGCGGTTGATGAGGCAATGACTCTACCGGTAATGCCGAACATCCGGGTTATGTTCACCGCCGTGGTATGGACCATGGAACGGAGATAATCCACCGCGCCGATGGAAGAAAATTCTTCTTCCAGATTATTGAAAAAGGTCTTGTAAATATTGCGCTGCACGGTCGGGCTGCCGTGGGTGGAGCCAAAGGCAACCCCAAGCCTGCCCGAGGTTATGAACTCCTGATCAAGGCCCGACTGCTCTAAGACATCCTTTGCCACCTGACAGGCATAGAATGCAACCGGTCCCATGGTTTTGGTGTACTGCCTTTTGAAGCCATACTCTATCGGGTAATCCACTGTACCAAACACGCGGGAATGGATATGACCGGTCAACAACCCGTCATCACGCAGGGGTTTGACCCCGGATTTTCCCAGGTTGAGTGCGGCTACGATGTCCTCTTTGGCATAACCGATCGGGGTAATGGCGGAACAGGCGGTAATGACGACTCGTCGTTTCATGGAGAGACAGGTACGTGTTAACTCTGGTGGGATGATTGAATCTGCTCAATATAATCAAGAATATCGTTGATGGTCCGAATCCCCATGGCCTTTTCTTTTTCTTCCCGGGAAAGTGAAAAACCGAGCATGAGTTCAATCTTTCCGAGCAGCTCAATTGCGTCGATACTGTCAAAACCGTGATCATCACGGAGATTGTCGTCCAGCCCCGGATCCTCGAATTCAAAGTCTTCAGTCAGGACCGTAAGTATTTTTTCTTGTAATTCTTCTCTGGTCATAGCGGGATACGGGGAACGAGGTCGTTCTTAAAGCAGCAGGTTATTTCTTGTCAACGGACAAGACCGGATAGTACACATTTTTTCTCGAAATTAACACCCAAATAATTCCGCCTCGCAGACAAATACCGTGCCATTGAGCACGGCCTGTATTTCAAAAATGGGAATTGCAGAAAAAAGATACTTACGTATGAAAGTCAGCCTGCCCACTTTCAGGGATACCATCTCTTGACATTGGCCATTCAGGGACACTTTTAAGATGTATTGTGGCGATGGCGGTGACCTGAAATTCATGGTCCAGCCATGCTGGCGTATCAGAGACTGATCTTTACCGAGGCCTCCTGACCGGCGGCCTCCTGCTCATCAAGAACACGTTGGAAAATTGCTGCTGCGCGTTCCTGATACGCCTGTGCTTCATCTTCTTTGCCCTGGCGCCGACAGAGTTGCACCAGTTCCTGGAGAATACTGCCCACCGCTGCATGATCCTTACCGCGCAGCTCTTCCGTAATGGCCAGAGAACGCATATACTTCTCCTCCGCCTCCGAATACTTCCCACAAATCCTGTATGCTTCGGCAAGATTACTGTAGGTCATGGCCAGCGCAGCCTTATCCGGATGTGGCGAATCCTCCCGGAGTGCACAGAGACGGCTGTACAACGGTATTGCCTCCATCTCTTTTTCCAGCTCCATGCACAGTCCGGCCAGTTTGGAAAGAATGTCGCCGAAAACAAGAGTACCCTCTGTCTTCTCCAGGATCGCCAGCGCTTTTCTGTATGGTTCTTCCGCCTTTTCATACTTGCCCAGGGCTTCCTGAAGCTTACCAATCTGGAACCAACAGACAGCCATCTCCGGATCTTCCTTGCCAAGCAGGTTCGACAAGCTGACCATGGCCTGTTTATACAGTCCACCCGCCTGCTTATGGCGACCAACAAGGGCAATACTGTAGGCAAGGTCACGCCTGGCCAAGGCCAGTTCAACAGTATCATCGCCCAGCTCTGCAAGTACTTTTTCAAGGGCAGTAAACCAGCTCAAAGCACGCTTATGTTGATACAACGTACGGGCAAGCACTGCTGCTGAACGGAGATAATTCGGATTATTCCCTTCAAGACTGACTGCCTGTTCCAGACATTCCATAGCCCTGGTGAAATCTATCCGACACTTGGCCAGAAGACCACATTGAAAGGCCGCAGGTGCTGATGCGGAACAACCTTTTCCCGCTATTTCGGCAAAAAATTTCTCAGCAATCCTGGTGTCAGCATTACGGATACTCTCGCACGCCTGTTCATAGTCCACCGGGTCCAGCTCCACACGCATCTGATCCAGAGCTAGCCGTGCCCCATGACGAAGAGATATTTCATGCTCGTAACTTTGTTTGAGAAAGGTCAGGGATTCCGTAAGGGCAACGAGTTCCACCTGAAGCCGTTCTCGTCGGCTCTCATCGTTTCTTTCAATAGCCTCCGAAAGGGCGGCAAGCTGTTTGTCCTTCAGGGCAAGAAGCCGCTCTTCATAAGATTCAAGCGAGAGAGTAACAACCGGTTCCTCGAGGGGAACAGCTTCTTTTGCACGCTCCGGAGCCGTTGCTTCTTCTTCAAGTTCAGCAACCGGTACAGGTGCAGAGTATCCCTCCGGTTCAGATTCAGCTTCCACCACCTCAATGGCTTCCGGCTTTTCCAGTTCACTCTCAACCGACACGTCCTCGACTTCATCAAGAACAGGTTGAAATTCGCTTTCATGCAATGGAGATACTTCATCCTCTGGTGATGCAAGCGGAGGAACTTTTTCAGCCCATGGTTTTTTCAACAACAGAACAAGAAGAACCAAGGCGGCCGCAACCAAAGCAAGAATCAATAAAATATTCATCGGTACTCTTCAGGTGGAAACAATGGGGAACAGGCTGGAGTTTACTTGACTCCCTTCTGCCGGGTTTGTGTACGGCAAGAGGGGAAAACTCCAACAGTTTCGATAAACCAGCAGGCTGGAGCGGATTTTCCGGTCACCACCGCAACAATACCCCTGCTACGCTGTTATGAAATAAATATCATGGTAGCATATTTGCGGGCCCGAAGCAAAATTTAAGGGCGTTAATATTCCAGCATCAGGCAGCTGGAGAGCAAAAAGAACGATCTTTCCAATCCCAAGAGAAGCACTTCAGGGTCTTGCACAAAACGGACGAAAAGTCCGAATGCCTGCAGCCCAACAATTATGGGGAAGTCCTCTCTTCTGAATGCTTATACCCTATAAAACGCTCAAAATGGTACCACTCCAGGGGATGTTTGCGCAGGGCCTCTTCCAGCAGGGCCGCATACTGCTGGGCGGCCCGAGCGATTGCCTGTTCCCGATCCCTGCGCGCAGTCGAAGGGATGATAATGGGGTCGGACAGGGTAAAGTGGTAGCTGTTGCTGCCGGTTCTGAAGATAAAAAAAACAAAAAGCGGCGCCCCGGAAACCAGGGCGAATATATAGGGCGCCTGCGGCAGCCAGGCCTCGCGGCCCAGAAACGAGACCCGCACCTTACGCTGGTCACTGCGCCAGACAATATCTCCGGTCATGGACACCAACCCGCCGGACTGGAGAAAACGAATCCCCTCGACCGCGGAAAAGGGTGAACCACCCTCCTGATCCGCCCCGATGATGGTAACTCCGGCCCGGCGCAGTTCCTGTTTCTGCAGCCGTTCTATCCCTTCCTTTTCCTTGACCCCCATGTACAGAAGCATGGGCAGGTTCTGCCTCTGCTGCTTTAACAGGTGGGCGGCCATTTCCCAGTTGCCGAGATGGGACATGAGCAGGATGCCGCCCTCTTTTCCGATCACGGCTTCCAGTTTTTCCCAGCCATTGGAGGTGGAGGACGGAGTGTTCCTGGCGGTCAGAAACCGGTCCAGATGAATGGTGGTGAAGTTCTGGTACTGTTTGAAGCTGCACCAGAGATGATAGAGCCGGCTCCGGTCCGGGAACAGGATCCCGTAGAAACGGCGACTTTCCGGAACCCGGCCGGAAAATACAAAAAAACCGGCGGCAATGATCCGGGAGACCACCACAAAGAGCCACGGGCCGCAGAGTTCGGCGCTCCGGGTGAGCAGACCATACCAGAATCCCTTCATGGTCGGAATATCCCAAAGATACGGGCAACAATCAACCGGGTAAAGGTCGTCGAGTTACGACCGAAATCCATCCAGGGCCGGAAATGGCTCACCCGCTCGCCCCTGGGCTGATAGACCACCGAAACCGGTACTTCAATGGTTGCAAGACCGCTTTGCCTGGCCCGAACCAGCACTTCGACCTCGAACTGATATCTCCGGGCCCGGACCCCGAGCTCCAGGACTTCGGGCAGGGGATAGAGTCTGAAGCCGGATTGCGAATCCCGCATGGTCGGGCCGCCGGAGACCCGGACCCAGAAGTTGGAAAAACCGCGCCCGAACCGGCTGGTCCAGGGCACATGTTGACTTTCTTTCGTCATCCCCTCCCGCCTGCCGACAACAATGCATCGCCTGCCGTCGGCAACGGCCCCGAGCAGTTTTTTTGCATCATCCGGCCGGTGCTGGCCGTCCCCGTCCAGGGTCACGGCCCAGTCACATTCTTTTTTACAGGCCGCGCCAAAACCGGTCAGCAGGGCCGCGCCCTTGCCCCGGTTCTCAGGGTGGTGGAGAACGATAATGCCCTCTATTGTTGCAAGAATATCCGCGGTTCCGTCGGAGGAACCGTCATTGACCACGAAAACCGGCAGATCAAGCTCCAGGGCCTGGTGGACAACCCCGGCGATCTGCTGCTCATGATTATAGACGGGTATGATGATTGCCGGTTGCATATCACAAAACAGGTAACTGCTCACTGGATTCGTAACTATGTGGTTTCATAACCTCATAACGTGTAAGTTGGCACTGGTGCCCTGGATTTGTGCAGGTAAGTGAGCCTGCGAGACTCCGGGCGTGGTTGTTCATTATAGCCCGCTATATGGGCAGCCACGACCGTGCAAAGACAGGGTGCCCGTGACGACTTACGAAAACAGGTGCACAGGCCACGGCCCAGGTGCCCGGCCCCATGTGCACGCCTGAGGTCAGGGACAGGGGCAGACAAAAAACCTCGGCCTTGGGCAGCATTTTTTTTATTTTCGGCCGGACCGTCTCCGCGACCCATTTTTTATTATCCGAATACTGGAGCAGGACAACTGACAGACCGGCTTTCCCGGACAGCTCGGCCAGTTTTTCCAGGGCAAAATCAAGCTGCCCTTGCCTGCTGTGGACGACCCCGATTTCCCTTACCCCGTCCTGTTCCGGGCTGATCACCGGTTTGATGTGCAACAGGTCACCGAAAAAGCCGCCCGTTTTTGAAACCCTGCCCCCGGCGACCAGGTACTTGAGCTCATCGATAAAGACAAATTCTCTGCAGTCGGCAATCAAAGTATGGGCAAAAGCTGCGATTTCCTGTGGGTTGACACCTTTTTCAGCGTAGCGGGCGGTGAGCAGGGCGATCAGGCCCAGCCGCCCGGAAGCGGCCCCGGTATCAAGCACCTGCAACCGGTCATCCGGATCGTTTTTCTTCTTCCAGGCCATGACCGTACTGTAGTTGCCGGTAAAGGCGGAACCGACACAGAGATACAGCGTTTTTTCATACTGACTCCGGATGGCCTCATACTGAAGATGTCGCTGAAAGATGGAGGCCTGGGCCGTGGTCACCCGGGCCCCGGTCCGAACCAGGGCGTACAGCTCCTCCGGAGCACACAGGCTCTCCGGCCGGGAGACATTCTCGGCAACGATATAGGAATCCAGCAGGGTTATGCCATGTTCCCGGGCCTGTTCCCTGGTCAACGACCCGGCCGCATCGGTCATCAGGTGAACAGTCCGGCCCATGTCGGAGGCCGACAACTGCATGCTCTTGTGAATGTCAATGGGTTCATCGGACCAGCCGGTGACCGTACCCAGGGTTGTCAGCTGTCGGCGCAGCTGGTCGGGATCCGGGGTATGGACATGGACTTTCAGGGCTTCGGCATCCTCCACCACCACCACGCTCTCACCCAGAGCGGAGAGTTCTTCCCTGGTCGCAGCCGTTTCTCGTCCTGGCCGAAGAACCACATCCACGCAATACCCGGCCTGCTCGTCAACCAGATAGCTGCGGTTCAAACGCAGCATGCCTGGAAAAACGGCGGGAACATCAACAAAAAAACTCGAACTTCCGCTTAACTGCCGAAAAAATCCGTTAAAAAAAACAAACATGGCCAGGGCCCCGGCATCGACAACCCCGGCCGCTTGCAGCTCGGGCAGCAACTCCATCCCATCCAGAACCGTCTGCCGGAGTTCTTTTTCAATATCCCGGCACTCAAAAAGTTCTTTTTCAGCCGGTTCAAGCACGGTGGCCAGGATTTCGAAAACCGAGAGCATGGTTCCGGGACGGGGATCTCCAACCGCCTGCCAGGCCCTGTCCCGGCCAAGCACTGCTTTTGCCGCCAGATCCGCCGGATCTCCGGCCCGGACAAACTCCCTGAAAAATGCGGCCGCGATATTGCCGGAATTACCGGTCGCAGAACGGGCAAGCTGTTCGACAACCGTTGTCCGTCCGGCCTCAAGGGTACGCAGGGGGGCAAGGCTTATACGAAGGTTGGTGCCGGTATCGCCGTCAGCCACAGGAAAGACATTGATCCGGTCCAGCAGGTCGGACCAGACCACAAGACTCTCATAGCCAGTGGCAAAGGCCTGATCCAATCCATTTCTCATCACCCGTAACCCGTTGCCCTTGGTTGCGCCCGTCCGCACAGTTGAAAAATCATGCTGACAGGAGTCGTTCAATGGCCTGCCGGTTGTATTTCCCGTTCTCCAGCACCGGAATACGGTCAATAATCCTGAAAACCCTGGGCAGGGCATAGGGTTCCAGCCGGTCGGCCAGGGTTGTCCTGATCCGATCCGGATCAACAGCCCTGCCCTGGATAAGAGCCGCGATCAGGTGGCCCCGACCGCCGGATCCAGCCAGACCGAGAACCACGCAATCCTCGACCCCGTCCTGCGCCCGGATCAGGGACCGCACCTCTTCAAGGTCCACCCGTTTGCCCCCCACCTTGGTTACGGAGTCTGCCCT
>VAPL010083502.1_pt1 | contig 15612 bp, 8 predicted proteins | sample 3395061 | NCBI WGS metagenome assembly VAPL01 (sample SAMN08290444, study PRJNA428436) | hydrothermal vent metagenome | isolation source: Deep-sea hydrothermal vent chimney 2 | place: Pacific Ocean: Juan De Fuca Ridge | depth 2182 m m | reverse complement strand
GCCAGCAGCAATCCAATGCAAATGAATTGTACGGTTATTCCATAAAATACGAATTTTGACAACATGATTAGTAGTTGTAAAAGTTTATTTTTCATAACTTTAAGAGTTTATTAATTAAACATTTTGTAAACTATCCTGACAATAATTGGGTACCAAGCCATTAGTCAGGATTAAAACCGGAGCCTTGCTCCGGTTTTTTTTAAGATGAATCAATTTTCATAATGATAGTCTTTAATTAGTAGTTTTACTTCTTTGTCATTAAGTTCATAATCAACCTCTCTGGAAAATTGTAAACTCTCCAGCACGTTCTTTAATGTTTCATTCTCAAACCGTCCATTTATTCTGCACTCATCATCAGAATTTCCACTTAGTTCGACATTGACGCCATACCATCGTTCGATTGTATGAATGAAATCTTTCAAGTTTGTTTGTTTAAATATCAGGATGCCATTTTTCCATGAAAGTTCCAGTTCCCTGTCAAATTCTAGTTTTTCAGCTTCCTGAAGTACTGGATTGTAAACAACCTTTTCTCCAGGATTAAGAACATAGACTTCTTTAAGCTGATTGAGAACGCCGGTAATTTCAACCTTACCCGTATTCAGAAAAACACTGATTTTTGAGTCTGATTCATACGCCCTGATATTAAAGGAAGTTCCTAAAGCAATAGTATAAATATCACCGGATTTGACACGAAATGGTTGTTGTTTGTTTTCGGATACTTCAAAATAAGCTTCTCCTTTGAGTTCTACTTCTCTATATAGTTTGTTAAATCTTTCTGGATAAGTGATCTGGCTGCCAGCATTAAGCGTCACAACTGTACTGTCTGGCAATAGCATGGTAGATTTCTGACCAAGTGGATTTTGTTTACTAATGAATTGAATAGGAGGATCAACTTCCGGTGTTAACCAGTTGATTTTAGCAACAAATGTGAAAGTCAATAAAAATAAAAATACGGCAGCCACTTTAATCCAGGTTTCAAGGCCAAGATATCTATTATTGTGATTAGCTAAAAGCCGTCTTTTGTTAACTGAAGGTTTTTCAAGTAAAATATTTTTTAATACCTTGTTGAAGCGCTCATCATCAGCTGGCGCTTTTCTAAAATTGAATTTTTTAATTAAATGCTTTGCGTTATTAAAATCATCAAGTTTATCAGGATTACCCTTTAACCACTCGCTCCAAAACAAATCATTCTCAACTGTTGGGTTCTTCACCCATTTGATGAATTCTTCATCAGTTAACAACTTCTCTATATTTTCCACACGTACTTTTGTCATATTGATTAACATCCTCAATATTAAAGAGGGGACACACATTAAAATGACCTAAAAAAAAATACATTATTTTTTAAATTTCTGATATCAGTACAGAATGAGGCCATGGAGAAATGATACTATTATAGACTCTATGTGAATTTGGACTGTGCTTTTACAAGCCGAAATCAATTTATGGATTAATGGTCTGTTGCCCACAGGCCATGTGTTTTAGGTCCTTTTTTGATGGATCACCAGGTTCTTCAGGTTACTGTTTAGTGACTCAACTCTCAACCTGTACCTCGCAACTTCAATCTCCCCGATGACAATTGGTTTGTTATCTACCTATGTAGAAATACATAGTAGCTATAATTAATACAGAAAGGTATTTCATGACAGCCCTCATTGATCCGAGTGCTCTGTACAGTAAATTTCTAAGTGTCTTCTCACTATTTATTTTCATGATTTCCCTAGCCTCTGAATACGAAAGATTTTTATAGTAAACATAGTAAACAACCTCTCTCTGCTTCCTGGTCAACTGCTTCATTGCTTTTTGCAAAATTTTTCTTTTCTCAATTAAAATATCCTCCTGGATCAGGTGCGTTTCATGAGGTAGTACAATTTCGAATTCTTCACTTATTTCATTTAAAGATTTATTTCTTTTACTGGGCGAAACTTTTTTATCCATTATTCTTCTTCTTAGAGAAATAAGAAGATACAACCGGATAGAATTTTTAATAACGCCAAGTCTGTTTCTGTTTTTCCTTAATTTGATAAATAAATCCTGAACGCAATCTTCTATAAGATTAACATCAGTTGTAAATTGAAACCCATAATTGATAAGTTCACTAAAATATTTCGAGTAAACATAAATAAAAGCAGCTTCATCTCCACTCTTAAAAGTTTCCCAAATTTCAACATCACTTTTATCTTTAAACTGACTGTGATCTAAGATATTTTCAGTTGAACTTAATTTTAGAGAATTGGTAGGGGCTCCTAATTTATCACGATTTATTTCCCGACCGGATGAATTATCAGGTAAATTTTTATTTAAGCTATCTGTCGAAGTACTCGGCATTTAAGAAAAATTTATTCAGAAAACCAAGATACAAAATGAATACGCCTCAATCTTTATTTGCCGGCATACAAGAATTTGCTTCATTAAATTTTATTTATAAATAGAGTCGCAGACGTTTTAAAACGCCACACTAAGAAAATTGCACAATAAATAAATTAAAATTAGGTGCTTAACTTGAAGTAAATAAATGCTATTTCACCGTTTTACGAACAAAAAGCAGTAAAAGCTAATGGTGAAAAATAATTAGTTATTCAACTTTCAAGTTGCATATTAATTATGTTTTACTCAAATGTCAATGAAAAATCATAAAATAGTACATGGGATTGTAAAAATGATACCTTAATTAGCTCCTTTGTTTGTAATTTTTAATTCCGCCAGCCAATATAGCACATATCTCGAAACCACGTAATTTCAAATAGGTAGCTATCGGACTTCAACGATTTATTGAGATGCTTCTCTTTGATCCATCAAATTTGAAAACATTTATTTCATTTATATCCGCAGAAAATTGAACCCTTCTTGAAGAAGATGAATTGAAGCCATTTCCATAATACAATTCTGTTTTTTGCTTTTTCCCTCCAATGACTGTCGTGTAGTACCAATCATCCGGCTGAAATGTGATTGATTTCAAATTATGATCTTGTTGGTACTTTACAGCCTGAAGATTACCGCTATTTTCAGAAATTAGTATGACTTTATTTTCTCCAACCATAATATTGGCCATGGATTTTTTGTCACCCTCTGCTACAAAGTTAGTATGTGAGGGAGGAGCAACTTTCCATTTGAAGTTTCCCTGGTTGATGAGCACATTTCCAAAAGACGCATCGTAATATCCGGTGTTTGTTTCTTCAGAGAAACTATTGCCTACCAAAATTAAATCCGGTAAATGGTCTGAATTCACATCGTCAATTAATGTTCCGAATACCGGAGAAAACTGCACTTCTATGGGAAGCGTATGCAAAATGAATCCATCTTCACCAAGGTTTTCTATCACAATAGATTCCATGGTTTTGCAATCAAGCTTAAGTACTCCGGCCATTTCCTCTTCCAGAAAAGCATTCTTAAATGGAGTTTTCCCATATTCAGTAAATGTTCTAAACCGATTTTTCATTGACGGGATTAGCTGTGTGAGCACATTGTATGGGTGGACTATGTAGGCTTCGTCTCCAATAAAATGCGTGACGATTGGATCATTGACACCATTTCTGTCAAAATCTCCAGAGTAAATTTCTATAGGTTTTTCTTTTGAGCATTTAAAATATGAGTTGAGACCATAATTTCCCAGTACATAATCTATATCTCCGTCCTGATCCAGATCCGCTCCATTTATACTGTTCCACCACCCTGTAGTTTCTTCCAATTTGTAGGTTGCGGTTTCATTGACAAAAGCGCCATTTTTGTTGAGTAAAATTGTAATAGGCATCCATTCTCCAACAACCAAAAGGTCCGATAAACCATCCGAATTTACGTCGGTCCAGAGGGCTGAGGTAACCATCCCCAAATTCCCATGGCTGCTTCCGAGAAGCTCAGAACGATTTATAAAAACACCTCCCTGATTTTCGAGGAGATAACTTTGCGGAGTATTCGGATAATTTTTCCCTTTTACTCTTCCGCCAACAAAAAGATCCAAATCTCCATCCTGATCATAGTCACAAGCGACAACACAAGAACCGGAGCTTTGAATTTCTGGCAAAGCTTTTTCACTTCGATGAAAATTGCCTTTACCGTCATTAAAATAGAGACGATCTTGATATTGAGTACTCTCATCCGGCCAGTGATATCCACCCGAAACTACATATAAATCCAGATCGCCATCATTATCCGCATCGAACAGCAAAGATCCTGAATCCTCATAAATGTTGTCTTCGGAAAATTCTTTCCTCGAAAAAGTATAATCTGAGTTTTGCAGAAAAAAGCTTGAATGCTGTCGTAAATCAGCGCCAACAAAGAAATCTTCCAATCCATCCCGGTTTATATCACCAATACTTATGGATGGACCATATTTTGAAAGACTGTGAATTAATGATCGAGTAACAACAAAATCATTTGTTGCCACTTCCTCATGTTTATAGTAAACGCTAAGTTCTTCTGTGACATCTTCAAATTCAATACCCCATTCAGCACCAATAAAATCGCGGATCAAGCTGGAATAAATTGGTGAGTTGCTTTCGGGTTTCGAGATTTCCAATACCCTGTTGATCGTGGGATTTTTAATAATCTCAATGCTGCCATCATTCCATTGAAAAACCAGTGAATCTACTTGCCCGGACTTCCCTAAACCAATATGGATGTCGGTGTCAATTGTTGATTTGTATCCTCGATAAGGAGAATACTCAAAATATTGACGATTGTCAGGTTGATAAACCCACACCTTTAAACCTAGTTTATAATATTCTTTAGTAGATTTTTGAAAGCGAATAGAAAGGTAGTCACGGGCGGTTTTTTTATTTGACTGCAATTGGTTTTCGTATAATGTCACCTCCTGATCAATGTTATTAAAAATAATATCCAGATCTCCATCATTATCAAGATCAGCACATGCGGTTCCATTTGTAAATGTAGGATGTATCAGCCCCCATTTTTTTGAATTGTCGGAAAACCCAAGGTTACCATCATTCCTGAAAATGTAGTTCGGCAATTTTACATCCGGTAATTTATCCATGGCATCTACAAAATATTGGCGTCGTGATTCTTCCTTGCCAAACTGAGATCGCTTGCTTATGTCATTGATATAATCCAGGTTCGTTACATCTTTCCGAAACCCATTGGTGATCAATAAATCTTTCCACCCATCATTATCAAAGTCAGCAAATAATGGTGCCCAACTCCAATCTGTTTGATAGACTCCGGCCAAAAATCCGATTTCACTAAACCTATATTTCCCATCCTTGAATTTCCCCTGGTTTAACTGAAGAGTATTACGCATAAACTGAGGATGATATCCAACATTTATGCTACCGTAAAATCTGCCTATATTAAGAAAAGGTATCATTAATTTTTGCCTGTAATTAGTAGCTGGAAGCATATCGACTACAATTACATCAGACAAGCCATCGTTGTTGAAATCTGCAATATCTACACCCATACCGTTGTGGGTAAAGTGGCTAAAATATTCACCCGCACTTTCTGTAAAAGTGCCGTCGTGATTATTGATCCATAGCAGATCATTGGAAATAAAATCATTGGCACAATAAATGTCTGTCCAGCCATCCTGATTTATATCACAAGCCGCAACGCCAAGCCCGTAGCCTTCTATTAAAATTCCCGCCTCTCTTGAAATATTTGTGAATGTCCCATCGCCTTCATTGCGATAAAGCCGGTCTGTGCTTTCAGCTTCACCATCTACTTTGATTTTTCGCAGCGCATTTCTCTTCGACCCATCCTCCGCATTTGTCAATAAATACAGATCCAGATCTTGATCTTTATCAAAATCAAAAAATATGCCCATAGTGCTGTAGCCTGCATCATTGAGCCCATATGCTGTTGCCATATCTTTAAAATGCGGTACGCCATCTTTGTCAATCCCCTGGTTGATAAAAAATATGTTTTCCCTGGTTTTACCAGCTGCAAACCCGGCAACACTAATATAAATATCATTGAGTCCATCGTCATTTATATCTACGATAGATACTCCCGTGCACCAGTGCTGCGTTGTCAATCCTGATTCTTTAGTAACATCATCAAATTTGAGATCTCCCTGGTTCAGATACATTCTTGAACTGACCATATTTCCGGCAAAGAAAACATCTTTCAAGCCATCGTTATTCAAGTCACCTACCGCAAGGCCACCTCCATTGTATATGTATTCGAAGGTTACTCCATTGATAGAATCAGAAATTGTAAGCTGATTGACAAAATCTATTCCGGAATGAGATGATGGGATAAATTTAAAAAGTGTGTCCTTTTTAAAAAATGTGCAATGAGATAATAGAATTGTACAAAATATCAATAAAAAATAATCCTTTTTGCGAATCATAAACCAATAATTAAAACTTCAAATAGCAAAATAATTTTAGCTGCCAAGATACAAAAATAAGTGGCTGGGGAATCATAAAACTTGACTAAATGGGACGCCAATTAATGGCAATTGACATTGTTTTAACGAATTATATTTTATCCAAGAACCGCCGTTACCATTTTTTTGAGAATACCTAAATTCAACGTGTTATTTTTATATTTTCTGAGTTGCGATAATAACTCCAACATGTTGATATCTTTGCAAAAAATTATATAGCAATTATGCAAAAAGAATTTCAACTTCAAATACCACCAGAGCTTGCTGAAAATCCAGATGAGCTTATTCAAATTGTAAAAAAGAAATTTAAATTACCCTCAGGGGATATTAAGCATATTGAAATTCTACGCAGATCCATTGATGCTCGAAAAAAAGAGATCAAGATCAACCTCAAAATCCGTGTTTATGTAAATGAAGATTTTGAAGAAATCGCAATTCAAAAACCTGTGTACGATAATGTTTCTTCCAAAGACGTGGTGATTATCATTGGTGCAGGGCCGGCTGGTCTTTTTGCAGCTTTGAAGTGTATCGAACTGGGTAAAAAACCAATCATACTAGAAAGGGGTAAGGATGTACAGGCTCGGAGGCGAGATTTGAAAGCAATTAATATCGATCACATTGTCGATGAAGACTCCAACTATTGCTTTGGTGAAGGTGGCGCAGGGGCCTATTCCGACGGCAAACTTTATACAAGGTCTAAAAAGCGTGGAGACGTACAAAAAATATTGGATATGCTTGTGGCATTTGGTGCGACTAAAAAAATATTAGTTGAAGCACATCCACATATTGGCACGAATAAATTGCCGGAAATAATTTCAGCAATTCGAGAATTTATCATTGATCATGGAGGAGAAATTGTTTTTAATTCACGAGTTACTGAACTACTTATAAAGTCAAAAGCCGTTGTAGGAGTTAAAACAAAATCAGGAGATTTTATTCATGCGCAAAAAATTATTCTGGCAACCGGACATTCGGCTAGAGATATTTTTGAGATGCTCCATAATCAGGGTATTGAAATAGAAGCCAAACCTTTTGCCATTGGTGTGCGTGTTGAGCATCCGCAAGTGCTTATCGATAGCATCCAGTATCATTGCCCAGAGCGAGGACCGTATTTGCCACCTGCACCGTACAATATCGTTAGGCAGGTAGGAGGGAGAGGTGTTTATTCGTTTTGTATGTGTCCCGGAGGTGTTATTGCACCTTGTGCTACAAGCCCTGGAGAAGTAGTTACAAATGGTTGGTCACCTTCCAAGCGTGATCATCCAACTGCAAACTCGGGAATTGTCGTTGAGTTAAGGATAGAGGATTTTAAAGAATTTAAGGATCGCGGGGCACTTGCTGCTATGGATTTTCAACGATCTATTGAGCAAATTGCATGGAGAGAGGGTGGAGAGTCACAAAAAGTTCCGGCACAAAGATTAGCAGACTTCATGAAAGGAAGACACTCGCAATCTCTTCCCGAAACTTCCTACAAGCCTGGCGTAACTTCTGTGGAATTGGCAAGTGTTTTTCCGGAATTTATACATGATAGTCTTCTGAGGGGCCTCAAGATGATTGGCAAATCAATGAAAGGGTACATCACCAACAATGCGGTGGTACATGCCCCAGAATCCAGGACTTCTTCGCCTGTGCGAATTCCTCGAGATAAGGAATCGCTAGAACATATTTCTGTAAAGGGCTTATACCCTTGTGGAGAAGGAGCAGGATATGCCGGAGGAATTGTCTCTGCTGCGATTGATGGAATGAAGTGTGCAGAAATGTGTGTGGAATCAATGAAATAACCTTGCTGCTCTGTAAGATTAGCCCGCTCATTGTCACCTGATAACGGACTTTGAGGAAGGCCACGAGGTCTTGAATTAGATCTCGTTAAATATTCTTCCTATAAATATAACGCTGTCAAATCCTATATCTTCTTTGTTCCACAGGGTTTTTATCCAGAACGCTTTCGGAATGAAAATTTCGACCTGCCGTAGGAAGGCAGTTGCGAATGAATTATTAGGAGTCCTTTTAATTCTACTTTACGAAGTTAAAGCACGTATTATAAAATATACTTCTTGCAACCGATTAATACGATTCTAAAATAAAAATCATTCATTTGATTCTATTTTTAATTAGATGAAAATAATTGTACAATTATGATTCAATAATATCTGATGACTAACACACAAGAAATTTGGAAAAAAATTGTTGAAGAAAATGATCAGAAAGCTTATAGCGTTTTTTTTGATCATTTTTACCCCAGGTTATTCACTTATTGCATACAATTAGTAAAGTTGCCTTCCGGAGCCGAGGAAGTTGTTTCAGACGTAATATTTAACTTGCTGAAAAACAGAAGTAGCTTTAATAGCATCGAGAGGATTGGCCCTTATCTTTATAGGTCGGTGAAAAACAAAAGTTTAACCTGGCTCAGGGATCAAAAGAAAAATCTGAAACTGGAAGGCATAGAGCAAGCAGAAGATTATATAATTGAGGAGCCGGATAACGCAGTTCTTTTTCCTGTTGATCAAGATATTCTTAAGCTACTCGAGACTTCAATTAATAAGTTGCCAGCACAACGCCAGTTAGTTTATAGGCTTGTTAGAGAAGATGGGCTACTATTAGAGGAGGTTGCAGAGTTGCTTTCTTTATCAGTAAGAACTATTGAAAAGCATTTAGAGATGGCAATTAAAGTATTATGCCAACATTTAAAGGTCCACTTACAGGATCAAAGACAAAACCCAAAAATCAGAAAATTCTTTCCGCGCAATTTTTTATTTAACTTTTTTTAAAAAAAAGATACTTTTTATTACGGAAATAAATAAGGCTTGAGTCTTACTAATACAACGCCGTAATTTTATAATGAATAAAAAAGATATATACGCAGCAATTTCTCGTCATTTGACTAAGCACAAGCAAGAAAATGATGACGAAATATTGCATAATTGGATCGATGAAAGTGAAGAGAACAAATCTTTGCTGGAAAAAATAGAACACCATTGGATTTCGCCAAGTAAAAGAAATATTAGTATTTTAAATAGCGATGAAATAAAAAGAAGTATTTGGAAAAAGGCAAATCAACAACCATCATATAATATTTCCTCTGCTAAAAAGACATATTTCAACTACTTAAAATATGCAGCTGTACTTACAATATTAATATTATCGGGTATAGCTATTTATTCTAAAATTGATAAGGATGAAATTGTGCAATCAACTTCCTCGCTAATTTCTAAATCAAACAATGCAGGAAGAAAATCTACCATTCACCTCAACGATGGCACAGTTGTAAATCTAAATTCAGAAAGTACAATCAAATACTATGATTCTTTTTCCGATACTGCAAGATTTATATGGCTTGAGGGAGAAGCATTTTTTGATGTAGCTCACGATAAGTCGAAACCTTTTTATGTTATATCACAAGGCGTGTCAGTAAAAGCATTGGGTACATCCTTTAATGTCTCAGCATTTCCAGCCAATGAGATTGTAAAAGTGAGCTTGGCCACTGGTAAGGTGTTAATTAAAAGTCATGATTCAGCAGGCAGCGATCATAGATCTGATGAGATTGTTTTACTACCCGGTCAGGAAATATATTTTCAGAAAAACGCAAACATTTTTTTACCGGTAACTACATTTAATGAAAAAGAAGTGGAGGGTTGGAGAAATGGGATATTATATTTCAAACACACTGGCTTAGAAGATATAATAACAACACTGAACAGATGGTATGATGTTGATATTCAGGTTGATTCAGGCATACCAACTAATGAAATAAGCTATACAGGAGTATTTGAAAAACAGAATTTGCATAATGTACTAGCAAGTATTGGCTTCGTGGCAAATTTTGATTTTAAGATAAATGATAAAAATGTAATGTTAAACTTTAAAGAAAAATAGTATGGATAAAAAAGAGACGTAAAAAAAATGACCGATAAAAATTGGGGAATTAGTATCGGTCAAGTACTTCACCGCATTGCCTGAAAGTCGTAAAACCGTGGCAATGCATTTAATTATTGTTAAATAATAAACATTCGAAATTATGAAAATAAATTTATTAAGACTACTAATTTATGCCATGAAAATATCTTTTGTAGGTATATTTTTACAGTGTTTACTGTTAAATTTGCTAATGGCAGGAACTATTGAGGCTCAAAAGTACGCGAGTGTCAAAGATGTTGCGATTAATATTGACGTGAAAGAAATGTCGGTTGTTCAGCTATTTGATGAGTTGGAGCATAAGACAGAATTTCAATTCACGTATGATGAAAATGTTGTTTCTAATAATAAAACGAAGATTAGTATTTCCGGCAAAAAAAAGAGCATAGAAGAAATTTTATTGCACATTTCAAAACAAGCCAAACTACGTTTTAAGCAGGTAAACAACAACATTAATGTAAACCCACTTAATAACAGGTCAAAGGGGAAATCCATAGAGATTGTAATTCAGGGAATCACAGTCACCGGTAAGGTCACTTCTGCTGAAGATAGTGAAGGCTTGCCTGGGGTAAATGTAACCATAAAAGGTACCACGCAAGGATCTGTTACTGATGTGGAAGGAAACTATAAACTTGATGTTCCGGATGAAAATTCAGTATTAGTATTTAGTTCCGTAGGATATCTATCAGAAGAGTTTATTGTGGGTACACAATCAATGATCAATCTTGCAATGTCGCCTGATGTTACAGCACTATCTGAGATCATTGTAACGGCTTTTGGAATAGAGCGAGAAAAGAAAGCCTTGGGCTATGCGGCTCAGGAGTTAGAAGGTGATGACATGACTTCGGCAAGAGAAGTGAATGTAGCCAACTACCTCACCGGTAAGATAGCAGGTGTTCAAGTGTCAAATGGCGCATCAGGTGGCATGGGAGGATCAACTAATGTAACCATTCGCGGGAATAGTTCACTGACCGGCTCCAACCAACCATTGTATGTCATTGATGGTGTTCCAATAACAAATCGGGGAAACTCGAATCCCGACAACGGAATTTTTGGTGGTAATGATTATGGAGACGGCATCGGCAGCATCAATCCTGATGATGTGGAATCAATGACGGTATTAAAAGGCCCGGCAGCTTCGGCTCTCTATGGTGCACGTGGTGCCAATGGCGTAATCGTAATTACAACAAAATCAGGTAAATCGCAAAAGGGGATAGGTGTTGAGTTTAACTCTACAACATCAATCCAAAAGATCAATCTGATTCCTAGGTTTCAGAATAAATATGGTACAGGATATGAAGGCACCAACTTGTTTGGAAGAATTGTAGATATTGATGGACAGTCTTACGAAACTATGCCTGCTTGGCATGGTGATGCTTGGGGCCCTCCACTTGATGGGCGAAGAGTTGTTTCTGATCCGTTTTTAATGCCTGGTGAAGATCCTAGACCGCTAACGCTGCTGCCACAAGACCCAAACAATGTCAGAGATTTCTATCAAACCGGCGTGGTTGCAAATAATATGATATCTTTTAGCGGCGGGACTGAAAATACTACGGCACGATTATCTATAGGTAATACCTATAATAAAGGTATTATACCAAATAGCTCAGGAAACAGAAATACAATTAACCTAAGAGTAAACAGCAAGCTTACCGATAGATTGTCTTTCGATGCTAAAGTAAACTATAGCAATGCAAAATTTGAAAATCGACCTACTTTAGGCGCCGGTAGCGATAATGTTAACGCAACTTTAAATCGGCTTGGGCGATACGTGCCTCTGGATTTCTTAAAAAAGCACTATGAAGCTACTGGACTACGTGGCCGTTTTCCCGGTGTACGTGTTAATCCATACTATACTATAAATGAAATAACGAACAATGATGAAAGAAATCGAGTCATTGGTTTTGCCTCATTAAGATATGCATTTACAGACTGGCTGAGTTTATCTCTCAGAACCGGTATTGATTGGTACACAGATGAAAGACAGAATATCTGGCCGGTAGGTGCCGCATGGCCGAATACCAGGGGTAAATTTGTAGAAACAGTTATAAATTCTAAAGAAACTAATTCAGATTTTCTTCTAACTGCTGACGGAGATTTGTCCAGTAATTTTCATGGATCCTTTTCTGTTGGAGGTAATCTATTAAATCAATATTCTTCCTCTACCGAGTGGGATGCACGCGATTTAAAGGTTCCGGGAGTCTATGACATCAGTAATGCTCAGGATATTCGTCCTGAAAGTAACTTATTTGAAAAAGAAATTCAATCCCTGTATTTTATGGGGCAGTTGGCTTATAAAAATTATCTCTTCCTGGACATTACAGGTAGAAATGACTGGTCTTCTACCTTGGGCACAAATAACTACTCGTTTTTCTATCCTTCTGTTGGCTTAAGCTGGGTGTTTACCGATATGTTTGAAATGACTTCCGATATCATCACTTTTGGTAAGCTCAGGGCTTCTTGGGCACAGGCTGGTAGTGATGCTAATCCTTATCTTACTACCGCCGGATACGGTTCGTTTACTACAAGTTATGGTGGTCAGGGATATGCCCGTATGACTACACAAATACCCGCATTAGATTTAAAAAACGAACTTACAGAATCTATAGAGCTTGGATTTGACATACGGTTATTTAATAATCGTGTTGGGTTGGATGTGACCTATTATGATGGTAGTACGAAAAACCAAATTATTCCTATACAATTGTCAAATAGCTCGGGTTTTCAAACAGCAGTAATCAATGCGGGAGAAATAAAGAACAGCGGTCTTGAAGTGACATTGAATGCTGGTATAATTAACTCAAGCAGTGGATTCAAGTGGGATTTAAGTTTTAATTATGCCAAAAACCAATCTGAAGTGGTTGAGTTGTCGCCGGGCCTAGAAACCTTCTTGCTGGTAGATGGACTTCCTAACGATATTGAAGCCAGAGTTGGAGAAGCATTCGGAAATATTATTGGCTATAAATACAAGCGTAGCCCCGATGGAAGGAGAATTGTGACGCCCGGAGGAAACTATACACGTGAAGCAGAATTGAGTATTTTGGGAAATATAACCCCTGACTGGATCGGCGGCTTGAATAACTCATTTTCTTATAATGGATTTTTCATGAATGTACTTATTGATTTTGTTCAGGGTGGCGAGCTTTCTTCGTTAACAAAATACGAGATGCTCAGAAGAGGTTCTGCGTTGTTTACCGAAGAGGGCAGGCGACCACAGGATACAGATGATGACGGAGTTCAACTACCGTATGTAGGTGTAAGGGATGGAGTCATAGAAATTTTTGACGCCGATGGAACAACTGTTATAGGCTATGAAGAAAACACCCAAGCAGTTGATGGCCAAACTTATTGGGCTGCCAGTAGTGCCTGGAGTGGAGTTGGAGAAGAATTTGTTCTTGATGCCAGCTACATTACTTTGAGAGAGCTGATTTTGGGATACAGCTTTAAAAGCAGTATGCTGAAAAATACTCCTTTCAGAGGCATTCGGGTTTCTGTAGTAGGCAGAAATTTATTTTACTTCCAGGAAAATATGCAGGATATGGGTATATCTCCTGAATCAGCCCCAAATATAGCTCCCGGTGCCAGAGGCATAGAGTCTTACTCTATACCGACCACCCGAACTTTTGGAGTGAATGTTAATCTTACATTTTAATTAGCATGATAATCATTAAAAATAAAAAGATGAAAACATATAAGAATATAAAATATATCGTAATTTTTTCAATTGCTATCCTCACCGGGTATTCATGTACGGATGGTTTTGAAGAGATGAATACGGCAAAGAATCTGGTAACAGAAGATTTAGTCAACGTAAATTTGATATTTACAAGGGCTCAGGTTCGGGCTATAAAGGAAGAAGGCAGGGCCAATGGAACAGGAACCATTGGGAACTACAGCGGCATGTCTTATTCAGGATCAAATCGTCCATTTCTTGAAGGCGATGCTCCAGGGATATGGGATAACACCTATGAAAGATATACAAACAATCTTTCCGAAATTGTCAGACTTACCAAAGACGATCCGGATTTGATTAATAAAACAGCTATATCAAGGATCATGAAAGTATGGGCTTTTGCCAAAGTAACAGATACTTATGGTGATATACCCTATTTTCAATCAAACTTACCTCAGAGTGAGGTAGTACCTAGTCCGAAATACGATACGCAGCAAAGTATTTATGCTGATTTCTTTAAAGAACTTAAAGAGGCGGCAAGCTCATTAGATCCCGCTAAGGAAAGTTTTGGATCTGCAGATTTAGTTTATGGCGGTGATGTGGAACAATGGAGAAAATTTGCCAATTCCCTCAGACTACGTCTGGCTTTGCGCATTAGGTATGTCGATGAGCAAATGGCCAAAGACAATATGAGCGATCTGCAAGCGTCAGATTTGATACTAACCAGAGCAGATGATGCTTCTATGTACACGGTTGTTGATGGTAATGCTGATAATTGGAATCCATTTTATAATGGTGTGATTAATAACGGTACTGATCTTAATAAAAGAGCAGTAGGAGCATTTATTATAAAAATGAAAGAATTTAATGATCCGCGCATCAAAATATATGCGGATACGGCAAGGGCCACATTTCCTGAAGACGACCCCAATATTGATTACTTTGGGTATCGGGGACGTCCTGTGTTAGGTTTGGTGCCTATTGAGTATAAACTTCCTTGGGGTCAGGAAACTTCTTCCGAAATTAGTGATCTTTGGTATGTCCCAGAAATAGAAGTGCCGATGTTGCGTTCTTCCGAAGTTCATTTTGCGCTTGCAGAAGCTGCCTTGTTCGGATTGAAAGCAGGCGATGCACAATCTCATTATACAATGGGCATGGAAGCTGCGATGAATTGGGCAAAAGATTTTTATGAAAATGCCAAGCCGCAACTTCCGGATGTACTTGCGCAGATGTATGATTGGTCGGATAGTGACATTGCCTTGCTCATATCTCATAAGGAAATTACCACGGCTGAAAGTGATGCATTTTTGGCATCGCCAGTTGCTACATTAGCAGGTTCACAAGAAGAGCAATTGGAGCAGATCATTGTCCAAAAGAATATCGCACTGTATCCCTTGGAATATCAAAATTGGGCAGAGTGGAGAAGGACAGGTTATCCTGTACTCCAGATAGGTCCGGACAATGATGATCTTAAAGGAGTTATTCCAAGAAGGATGCCTTGGCCAAATGTTGAGCAAACCATCAATGGAGCAAACTACGATGAGGCAGAGTCAAGAATTAATGGTGGTGATGCAAGACTTTCAAAATTTTGGTGGGACGCCAACCCAAATGTACCTTATCCCTGGACAGGTGATCCTTTGCCAACCATGGATACCACTTGGGTTGATGTGGGATAACTTAGTAT
>VAPL010262242.1_pt1 | contig 15621 bp, 13 predicted proteins | sample 3395061 | NCBI WGS metagenome assembly VAPL01 (sample SAMN08290444, study PRJNA428436) | hydrothermal vent metagenome | isolation source: Deep-sea hydrothermal vent chimney 2 | place: Pacific Ocean: Juan De Fuca Ridge | depth 2182 m m | reverse complement strand
TTTATGTCATGTGCGAGATCCCCAGTAATGTCATCTCAGCGGATGCCTTCTGTGATGTCTTTGACGGTTTCTCCATCGGCACCAACGACCTTACCCAGTTGACCCTGGGTCTTGATCGTGACTCTGATCTCGTTGCCCACATCTATGATGAGCGTAATGAGGCGGTGAAAACCATGGTAAAGATGGTTATTGATACTGCTAAGCGCCGGGGCCGTAAGATTGGAATCTGCGGGCAGGCACCCAGTGATTTCCCGGAGTTTGCCACCTTCCTCGTGGAATGCGGCATTGACTCCATGAGCCTGATTTCCGACACGGTTATCAAGACGAGGCTGGCGGTGGCCGAGAAGGAGAGAGAGCTTGGCATAAAGTAAACAAGACTCGGAGATTATGAACAGGTAGTTTACAGGGAGACGGCCGGCAGGTCGTTTCCCTGTTTTGCTTATTATGGTGAAGAAAAAATGGTTAAAGACGGGGCGGAAATGTATAAATGGATTTTAAAGGATGATTCGGAAGTATGTCTCTGTGAAAATTGTTCTAAAAAAGATTATAAAAAATTAATTATCCGGGTTCCTTGGAAGGCGAGTGACAGGGATAATGTGGTCTGTTGTGAGAGATGCGGCAAGGAAGGCGATGTTTCTGTTTAGAGCCCCTAATTAAATTCCAGGGTGCTGGATTCATTGAACTTTTCAAAGAACTCAGTAATAATGGCCTCTACGTTGTCATTGAAATATGATATTTGCGGTACATTGGTATCCGTCTCTTTAAGGCGGTAAAAATAATTATCGGGCTCCATGGCCTGGATGCCGATACTCTCGGTGAGATAATTAGCGAGATAGACAATCTGGCAGTTCAGGGTATTATTCGCCTTGGGGGCGGCCTCATGGTGATGGGCTACCGGGGCGATAATATCCTCCGGCAGCTGCCAGCGGTGCAGTAAAAGGGCGGCTACTTTAGCGTGATTGGTGTGGAGCATGGTTTGCTCAAACTGGATAATATCACCCTCCTGAAATTCTTCTCCGCGGTTGAGGCTGGCGGTCTGCAGGTGACGGTTGAGGATTATTTTACCTATATCGTGGAGCAGGGCGGAGGTATAGAGGGATGACAGGGACGGACAGCGGCCGTAACGACCGATTATGGAGGCCAGAAGGGCAGTGGCGTATGAGTGACGCCAAAGGGCGCCCGGCTCTATGTTATAGGCCTCCTGCGGCGATTTAAGCAGTCCGGCGGAGGCGGAGGTGATGGCCAGCATTTTGATGGTGTCTACGCCCAGCCGAACAATTATGTCGGTAATGGAATTTATTTCCTGCATGTGGCCAAAATAGGCGGAATTCGCCATCTTCAACATATTAGCCATGAGACTGGGATCCTGCTTAATCTTTTGCGATAGAGCCTGGATGGGACACTCGGACTCATTGGCCAGGGTCATAACCTCCAGGGCGATATCCGGCCGGGGGATGAGTTTGTCAACACCTTTGATAAATTCTTCTTCGTGGCTCATGGATGTCTCCTTGGTACGTTATGATTTTTCACCGGACACTATTTTTTCAGATTACCATAATAGCTGGAAGGGTGTCAATGTTCCATAATATGAGGAGAGGACAGGGGAATTGACCATGAAAACCAAAAAGGAAAGAAGAAAACACCTGCGTTTGCCCTTGAATTTTAAGGTCAGGGTCAACAATCTGCATCATGGCCTTGTACTGCGGGGCCAGACCCGGAATATAAGTTTTGCCGGGGCCTTTATTGAGCTTGATAAGGTACCTCCCCTGCAGCGGAATGATTATTTCAGCCTCATTCTCCTGGGGCAGGTAGAATTTACCTGCCGTCTGATTCATTCCAACAGCGGCGGTATTGGCTGCCAGTTTGACTTTATCAAAATTCGGTATTATGAGGTGTTCAAAAATATGATGCTTAATAACGCCCCGGATCCCGAACGTCTCGTTAAGGAACTGCACCGCTGGGCCCAGGACATATGAACACGCGGAGACAAAGTCGGCTTTGAAGGTCAGGATTGATAAATGGCTGTGGGCGGCCCGTTTCTTTAAAACCAGATCTCTGGCAATGGCGGCGGTCAGTGGCGGCAAGGTGCATGTCAATGACCAGCGGATAAAACCGGCCCGTATTGTCTGTCTTGGTGACGAATTGCGGATTCAGAAGGGGGGATATGAATTTGTGGTATTGATAACCGCCCTGAATGATAAACGCCGTCCGGCCCGGGAGGCCTGCCTCCTCTATGAGGAAAGGGCGGAAAGTGCGGCCGCTCGTCAGGAACTGCGTGAACAGAGGCGTCTGCTGCGGGCCGCGGTTCCGGCTCCGCCGCCCAAACGGCCCGGTAAACGGGATCGACGGTTGATTAAAAAATTTATTCGTAAAGATTGACGAAGGCGGCAGACCTGAGGCGGTCTATATTAGTTTTTGTCCTATTTGCTAAAATGTCTTTAAGGAGAACACTATGAACAAGATAAGCAGAGCTATAATAAGCCTCACCGATAAATCAGGCATAGAGGATTTTGCCCGCCAGCTCAAGGAGCTGGGGGTGGAAATTCTCTCCACTGGCGGCACGGCAAAAAAGATGCGTGAGCATGGTATTGAGGTCAAGGATGTAGCCGATTTTACCGGCTTCCCGGAGATGCTTGACGGCCGGGTTAAGACGCTTCACCCCAAGGTACACGGCGGTATTCTGGCCCAGCGTGATAATCTGGAGCACCAGGCCCAGATGCGCCAGTATGATCTGCAGCCCATTGACCTCATCGCTGTTAACCTCTACGCCTTTAACAAGGCCGTGGCTGATCCGGCCTGTACCCTAACCAACGCCATCGAGAATATTGATATTGGCGGCCCCACTATGCTGCGGGCGGCGGCCAAGAATTATCATGATGTAACGGTGATAGTTGATCCGGCCGATTATCCTCAGGTTATAGCCGAGATGAAGGCGGCCGGCAATACGACTCTGAAGACCAGATTCCGTCTGGCCCGTAAGGTGTTTGATCTCACCAGTCATTACGACACGGCCATCAGCGAGTGGCTCAATAAGGTAGATATTGATAACCACCCGGAGCTTAATCAGTGATGAAACTCGCGGTATTATTATCCGGTACCGGCCGTACCCTTGATAATTTTCATGATCAGATCGCCCAGGGCAGGATGCGGGGCAGTATTGAGGTGGTGATTGCTAATACTCCAGAGGCCCTTGGTCTGCGCAAGGCGGAGAACTATGGTTATCCCGCCCGTTACGCCCCTGATAATGAGGCGGTTAACAAGGCCCTGGCCGCTTACGATGTGGATCTGGTGCTTCTGGCCGGTTATCTAAAATTATACAGTCCGCCTCCCGCCCTGGCCAGGGCGGTTTTGAATATTCATCCATCTCTCATCCCCGCCTTCTGCGGCCCTGGTCTTTACGGGATGCGGGTGCATAAGGCGGTTTATGAGCGCGGGGTCAAGGTAAGCGGCTGTACCGTCCATTTTGCCAATCAATATTATGATGAAGGCCCCATCGTAGTGCAAAAATGCGTGTCTTTAGACGCCGAAGACCGCCCGGATGATATTGCCGCCAAGGTCTTTGCCGCCGAGTGCGCGGCTTATCCGGAGGCGGTTAATCTCGTATGTTTAAAGGGCATTGATTATTTCTGGCAGTCACGGCAGGGGGACGGCAGATGACCACAAAGAGACAGCAGATTATGTCGGGCCGGGAGATCAAGCGCTCTCTGGCCCGCTTAGTTCTCCAGATTATTGAACGTAATAACGGGGTTGAGAATCTGGCCCTGGTGGGAATTCATACCGGCGGCGTCTTTCTCGCCGAACGGGTAAAGAAAATGATTTTTGCGCATGAGGAGGTTGATATCCCCGTGGGCAGTCTGGATATTTCTCTTTATCGGGACGACTGGAGTCTTGCTGCCCAAAGTCCCATGGTGAAAGAGACAAATATTGATTTTAAAGTGGAAAAGTATGATGTTATCCTGATTGATGATGTCCTCTTCACCGGCCGCACCATTCGCGCCGCGCTTGATGCCATTATGGATTTCGGCAGGCCTCATTCCATCCAGCTTGCTGTTCTTGTTGACCGGCAATGCGGCCGTGAACTCCCCATTCAGCCTAATTATGCCGGTTATGAACTTTTGGAGAGCGTGGAAGATCACGTCGAGGTGCTGCTCTCTGAAAAGGCAGGGCATGATGAGGTTTTACTGATTCCACGGCAGCTTTAGGCGGTTCATATGGATAAGCAGACCGAAACCGGTGACTTACGCGGTATTCTCCAGCGTACCAAGGAAAAAAGGGCGGATTATATCAGCTATAATTTCAGCCCCCGAAAGAATGACGCCTTAAAGACCTTTTTCGATCTGGCACAGGAATTTGATTCTCTGGCCGATTTCTTACGAATATGCGTGGCAGTCCCCAGGGAGTTTTTCGGTGTCGATGTCAGGCTCTATCTTTTCAGTGATGAGCGCCGCCTGGAGTTGGTTTGTGACACAAACCATGGACTATATGCCGAACCCCAGGCCGCGTGCCAATATGTCAGAACTGTCCTTAGGCCTTATATTAGCGGGCAGTCATATTTAATCCCCATTTATTCCACCGTTCCTCTTGAAGCGCAGGTAGACTTGGAGTCGAACAAGTCGCAGGTCATTGGTATTTTTGAGATTATGCCCATTGCTGAATTAACCGAAGATGATAAATTTTTCTTCTGCAAATATGCCAACCGCATCGGCTATAATCTTCGTAAGAAAACCCTGGCCCATCAAAATATCCAACATCTGAAATTTATTAATAATCTGGTTAATGATATTGAGCATAATGTGATTATTCCCAATATGCATTACCGTTATCTATTTAAGCAGCTTGAGCGTCATATTGACAGTTTAAGTGATTTGACCGCCCTGATGGAGCAATACAGGCAGAAAAACGGGGCGGACAACCAGATGTGTGAAACGATTATTAATAAGATCGGGAGGATTAAAAACCATCTTAATGCCTCATATCGCGATATCAGCCGCCATCATGTTAACTCCAGCCTCTTTTTAGAGAGTCTGCTACGCCGTGATCATTTTGAAAAGGGCTGTTTTGTTCTGCGCCGTCAGATATGCAAGCTGGATTCCGATATTATTGCCCCGCAGCTGGAGAATTACGCCAAACGCATGGCCATGCGGGGGATAACCCTTGAGGCCCCGGCTGACATGCGCGGCGAGGAGATTGAATTGAACGCCGATTTGGGGCTGCTGTCACAGGTTTACTCCAATCTGTTTTCCAACGCCCTGAAATACACCCAGCGGGTAAGGCGGCATAATGGCCATTATTGGAAGGCTGTGGCCTATGGCCGCCGGATTATAAAGGATTATTTTGGTGCAGGGCAGCCGGGCATAAAATTAAATGTCTTTAGCACTGGTGAGCATATCCCCACCCATGAGATTGCTTCCCTCTTTGATGACGGTTTTACCGGCCATAACCAGGTTGAGGATCTGAGCCGCGGGCATGGTCTGGCCTTTATCAAATATGTGGTGGAGATGCATGGCGGTCAGGTGGGTTATGAACCCACCGCCGAGGGTAATAATTTTTATTTTATCCTGCCCCTGCTGCAATCTGAAACTAACAGCCATACCCGGTCACCCGGGTACAACGAAACATGAAAGTCGTGGCAAGGCCAACACCATTGGCAGGTGACTTTCATATAAAGGTCTGAAATGGAATTATTAGCCCCGGCCGGTACCCTTGAAGTATTTGAAACAGCGGTGAGAAGCGGCGCGGATGCTGTATACGTGGGCGCGCCGGCCGTCAACGCCAGGGCTCTGGCCCATAATTTCACCCTGGCGGAGTGTGCCGCCATGACAGATTTTGCTCACGCACACGGGGTGAAGATCTATTTCGCCATGAACTCGCTGCTCAAGGACAGCGATCTGGCCCCGGCCCTTAAATTATTAGCCTTTTTCCAGAAAATCGGGGCCGATGCCCTGATTATTCAGGATCTGGGCCTTTTTTATGGCGCGCGGCGTTATTTCCCCGATCTTCCCCTCCACGCCTCGACTCTCATGGGGGCTCACAATTCTCTTGGCGTACGGCAACTGGCGGAGATGGGCTTTGAACGGGTGGTCGTGGCCCGTGAGATGCGGCTTACTGAAATTGCCGCCGCCACCCGCAGCACCCCGGTGGAGCTGGAGGCTTTCGTGCATGGGGCCATGTGTTTCTCCTACTCCGGGCTCTGTATGTTCAGCAGCTACGCGGGCGGTAAGAGCGGTCTGCGGGGCCGCTGTGTACAGCCCTGCCGCCGTCGTTATCACTGGCGCAATGACGGGCGTAAAAAGTCGGGCGGTTATCTTTTTTCCATGAACGATCTCTGCGGCCTGTCTCTGGTTGATGAGCTGCGGCAGGCCGGAGTTTGTTCCCTGAAGATTGAAGGTCGGATGCGGAACCGTCAATATGTGGAGCAGGTGGTGGGGGCATATCGTCTGGTTTTGGATCATCCCGCCGGGCAGGATGCTATGGCCGAGGCGGAGATGATGCTGGCCTCGGCCATGGGGCGTAAATCAAGTCAGGGTTATTTTAAACTCAGGGCACAGGGTGATGATGACCTTATAAGTTCGCAGCATTCTGGTAATATTGGCCTTTTCGTTGGCGTTGTGACCGGTGGTTTACGGGCCGGGCGGGGCGAAATTAAGCTCAAGGTACCACTCGCCTCTGGTGACCGTCTGCGGGTGCATCAGGAAAAAAGCGGCGAACGCCTGTCCTGGACGCTTGATAATATGCGGGCGGCGAGCCGGGAAATCAGCACCGGGGCAGGCGGCTCACAGGTTTCCATGGTTCTGCCCCCCGGTACCCGGCCAGGGGATTGCGTTTATAAGGTGGATACCAGAGACTCCAGAGCCAGAGCCAGGCGCGGTTCTATTCACTCCGGTCAGTTCCAGGCCTTAGTCAAGAAAATTCAGGCTGATCCCGCCGCTGATAATTTATGCCGGAGTCTTGGCCTGACTGGGAAGGCCCTTAAGGTGCCGCGCCTCCAGGTGAAGGATAAGGCGCGGGGCTGGCAGCAAGGCGGCCGGCAGATGGAAAAAGGCAGTTACCAACCTTTACCATGGTGGTTGAAGGTTGATGATCTCATGATCCTGCGTAAGATAACGGATCTTGTTCCCGATCGTTTGGTTGTGGTTTTGTCGCCTGTTTCTCTGCGGCAATTCAAACGCCAGGGAGTAAGCGGCCCCCTGCGCCGGGGGATGGTGTGGGCTCTGCCGCCGGTAATTGTTGAGGAGGATCTGCCCTTCTTTACTCAGGCTGTAGTTTATCTGGCCCGCCATGATTTTATGGACTGGCAGATTGGCCATATCTCTCAGAAGTTGATATTCCAGGAGGCGGCCATGACGTTGGCGGCCCCTGGCGGGCGGCCCGCCAAGGGCAGGCGCCGCCGTCCGCCGTCCATGAAGCCTCGCTCATTCCGGCTTTATGGGCACTACAGTTTAAATATTATGAATACATTTGCCCTGCGTGAGGCGGCCGCCTTAGGCATCCGCCAGCCGCAGATATCCCTGGAAGCGGATATGGAGATGTGTGCCAGACTGGGACGTTCGGCGCGGGAGATACCGGCAGGGATAACCGTTTACGCGTACCCACCCCTCTTCACCGCCCGCCCGCAGCCCAGCTTTTTCAAATACGATAAGCCCTTTGTCAGCCCCAGGGATGAGCAGTTCGTTCTTCGTCGTAACAATAACCTTACTCAGGCTGTACCGCTTATGCCGTTTTCCATCCTCGCGGCCGGTTCGGAGCTTAAGAAGGCCGGACTTAATTATATGGTGGTGGATATTTCAGGTGTAAAAATCGGCAGCCGGGAGCTTGCCCTGCTGCGGCGGCAGCTGGGCATAGGAAATCATCATCGTCAGACAAAGCTCAGCACCTTTAACTATAGGCTGACCCTGCAATAAATTTGCAAACCATCCAGGTTTGCTTGAATTATGAGGCTCAGGAAAAGCCCGATGACGAGGCGCAGCCGCCGGAAAATGCTCCGCTGGGGATGGAACCAGCCGAGTGAGATGATAACTTAAGACTGGCCGCTGATATGGTCTTTCGCACCAGGTTACTACCGCATTTCTGGCAGTTGATCCCTGACTCATCGTTCTTTGAGAAGATAATTTTTTCAAAAACAGTCCCGCATTTCTGGCATTTATATTCATAAATCGGCATGGTGATTTTCCTCCATTAATTGCTTGTGATTAGTTTTTTGTTTCTATGCCACCAGAGGGCGACGATTAGAGAGGCCCCGCTTATGTCGGCCATAATATCAGTTAGGCTGGCATCCCGCAAGGGGACGAAAATCTGGTGAAATTCATCACTTGCCCCATAGGCCGCGCAGAAGAATATGGTCAGACCGGCAATGGCTGTCGGCCGCAGGGAACGGCGGGCTGGGTGCAAACCGAATAACACCGAGGCGCCAAGGGCGCCATACTCGATGGCATGGTATAATTTATCAATATTGACTATATCCGGCAGGTTAATGCTGTCCCCTGTCTGACTTGACATTATAAAGATAGCAGTCATCATTACCAGCATGGGTAAAAAACGGATAAATTTCAGGTCACGCTGCCAGGTATGAGTCATAGCTTATGTTTGCTGGAATAGTCTTAGTTTTATCTGAAAATTACCTGCCAATGGTGTTGGCTTTGTCCGGTATCGGGCATGGTCATTATAACGCAAGGACATAAAAATGAAATCCAAATGTAAACATTTTTGCCGATAAGTAAAGGGGGGGGTAATTAAAAGGGAGCAGGTAAATTGGCAACCATTTTGGCTCTGAACGGCAGTCCTCGAAGGGGTGGAAACACCGAACTTCTGCTCCAGGCAGTGTCTGAGGGGGGTGGCAGGCCGGCCGGGGGGGTAAAGATTGAACTCTTAAATTATGGGGGTAGCATTTGGGGTAAATATGGTTAAATGGCAAACTTCAGCTTGACAAAAGTGTCTCTATAGCTTATCTATTGCATCTCATATCTCAATGGCCCCTTCGTCTAGCGGTTAGGACGTCGGCCTCTCACGCCGGTAACACGAGTTCGATTCTCGTAGGGGTCACCATATGGTAAATTCAAGCACCTGCCCCATTTTTTGGGCAGGTGCTTTTTTTTTTGCGCCTGGCGGGGGATTCCAAAAGATAAGTCAGTTCACTAAATCCGGCGATATCAACATCTGTCTGAAAATCTTTTATGCTATCCCAATTTTTTGCCTTGTACGCCTGTGGCCGTAGTGAACTGGCTTACGACCTTCGATAATTGCTGGAGCTGATAGGGCTTGGTGAGGGCGGCACAGAAGCCATACTCCGTGCAGTTGGCCATAATTGGATCATTTGAGTAGCCGCTTGAGACAATTACCCTGGCCTCCGGATCAATTTTGTGAATCTCCCGCACCGCGTCTTTTCCCCCCATCCCGCCTGGAATAGTGATATCCATGATGATTAGATCAAACGGCCTGGCCGTATTCATGGACTCTCGGTACAATTCTATTACCTCTTCGCCATTGGCTGACAGCACGACCTCATGCCCCATATAAACCAACATTGTTTTAACCAGATTCTGCACCATCTCATTATCGTCCATTACCAGGATTCTGGCACGGGATGATACTACCGCGCCTGGTGTTTCCTGCTTTGCTGCTTCCAGGTGCTTCGAGGCGGGAAGATAAATGGTAAATGTAGTGCCGATCCCCAGAGCAGAGCTTGTTGAGATATGGCCATTATGTTTTTTGATTATGGATTGGGTTATTGCAAGACCGAGGCCGTTGCCCTTGTGTTTGGTGGTGAAATAGGGGTCAAATATTTTATCCAGTACATTGGGCGGCATACCAACGCCGTTATCCTGGATTGATATTTTGACAAACCGGCCCTCCGGCATAAAAGACAGCCCCTCGGTACTGATAGAGGGCAGGTTTTCGCCGGTTATCGTGATGCTGCCTCCTTCCGGCATGGCATGACTGGCATTAAGGACAATATTTTGGATTACCTGGCTTATTTGTCCAGTATCAATATCAACGAGCCATAAATCTGCCGGAATCCTGTATTGGCAGGCAACCTTGTCGCCGTGCAGGACAAAATTCGCTGAATCTTTGATGACATTTTTCAGAGAAGATGTGGCTTTGACCGGTTCGCCGCCTTTGGCAAAGGTCAAGAGCTGCTGGGTCAGATCTTTGGCCCTGAGCGAGGCCTTTTCCGCCGCTGACAGGAGATCTTTAGTCCCCTCTTCCAGCTTTGGATCAAGGATAGCCAGATTGAGATTGCCTAAAATTGCCGTTAAAATATTATTGAAGTCATGGGCGATACCACCGGCCAGGACACCAATGGACTCTAATTTTTTGACCTTCATCAGCTCTCTTGCGGTCTTGAGTTGGGCTGTAACATCCCTGAAGACCAGAACCACCCCGATAATCTCGCTCTGATTATTGCGAATCGGGGCGCCGCTGTCGGCAATGTCTCTTTTCCTGCCGTCTCTGGCTATCAGCACCGTATGATTGGCCAAGCCGATAATGTGACCGTTGCTGAGAACTTTGGTGGCCGGATTTTCACATATTTTCCTGGTTTGGGAATTGATAATATGAAAAATCTTCTCCAGAGGCCTCCCGGCCGCCTCCTTGGCGCTCCAACCCGTGAGGATCTCGGCAACCTTGTTTAAAAGGACAATATTACCGGCAGTGTCGGTGGTTATAACACCGTCACCAATACTTCGTAAGGTTACGGACAACTGTTCTTTCTCCGCGGCCAGCTCAATTTGGGCTTGTCGGCGCTCGGAGATATCTATACTGTATTCAATCATCTGAATCAGCTCGCCCTGCCGGTCAAACACCGGGTAGGCATAGATCTCAATATTCCGTCTGTTGCCCTCTGGATCGAAATGAACATGCTCCACCATGGCAGGTTTTTTCGTTCGCTTTATGATATTAAGCGGGCAGGGATGATTAGTCCCGTCGCAGGGGCTGTCCTGGTGGTGGGTGAGGGCGTAGCAGGTACTCGTGCCGTCGGCTTTGAGGCCGCTGGCGGAGTTGGCGATTTTGATCGAATAATCATTGACGTCAATGGCGTAAAATGGGTGCGTCAGGGATTCCAGGATACTTCTTATATACTTATTTTGCTGCGCCAGGTCTTCTTCCGCCTTGCATCGCACATTGTTTTCTTCCTGTAACTCCGTGATTTTTTGACGGACGGCATCGCGCATAGACACAAAGCTGCGGGCCAGCGCCCCCAGTTCATCTCTGCCGTCAGTATTATCAACAGGCTGGTCAAGCCTGCCTTCTGCTATGGCCCTGGCGGCGATAGTCAGGCGGGTTATCGGCTCAGTGAAACGGGCCACCAATATTGATAAAACCAGCAGTACCACAACGCTTATACTGCCCATTATACCAATGAGGAGATTACGAAATTTTCTGACATCAGCATACTTGAGTTCCAACGGCACCGTATAGCCAACCACCCAATGCCATGCCGGAAATTGTTTAAAGATGTACCATTGGTCATGAGAAAGACAGCAGGTAAAGGCCCCTTGCTTTGACCCCAGCATTTTTTTTAAGACCTTTGCCTGCTCGATGGCGGTATCTTCCATGGGAAGATTCGGTTGCATAACCACGTTGCCTTCGGTGTCGATAATGAAGGGATAAATATCGCGGTTCGGATGGGTGTAATAGTTTTTCCGGAGATCTTGCAGCGCTGATTCCTTGAAGTCTTTCGAGTATGCCTCTATCATTCCGGTTTTTTGGAGGCGTTGGTTATCTCTGCTCAGGAGGCCCAGGATTGTCTCAATCTTTTCGCTATAGACAACTTGCTGGCTTTTGTCGATTATCTGCTTTAGTTCGGCATTCGCCAGCAGCAGGACGCTCACGGTAGAAAAAATAAAGGCGCCTATAATCAGGGATAGAAGTTTTACTGTTATTGATCCTGGTTTCATTGTTTATTAACCCGTAACTATGTAGCGTAATAACCGTGATGATTCCAGTAGTTATCCCGCATAAGGCCGAATAATTTACTCAATTGGGGCTGCTGGCGTTTCAATAAGTGTCGCCTTGTTTAACAATCTCATGGGGAATTTTATTTTTAGGCGCTTGGCCAATTGCATGTTGAGGTAAAGCTGTGAACTCTTATTAGTGGTGAGCGGAATCTCCGCCGGCGACGTTCCATCCAGCACTCTAAGCGCTGTATTTCCTAACCACCAACCTTGCTCCGCGCCAATGTTTACCTTGCCGAGGAGGACAAAATGAAGATTCTGTTTCCCCGTGCTGCCGGATGGAATTCTGCTATGTTTTAAGGCAAATTGTTCTGCCAGTTTTTGATTCCAGCCCTTAACGCCAACCGAGGTTAGCCACACAAGTATATCAGCCGTGTTTTGCAGCTTGAGGTACTCTTTTTTCCAGGCGGTAAAATTAGTTACCAGGGCACCGTCCGTGAAATTCAGGTGTAAAATGTTTTTCATGTAGTCGAGGGTTTTCTCCTCGGATAAAACTTTTGCCCCGATGAAGCCAAGACGATTCCCCTTCGCATAGGGCTTTAACATCTTTATTGTTTCAAGTATGGGAGCGACTTCTACCATTCCCGTGATATTTTTAACTGGAAAACCATAAACTCCGGCATCCCAGTTTACTCCGCAAAAGATGACGGGGATGGATGAATTTTTGTAATAAGGGGCGATCAAATACTTTGCCGCATTATCATCGCTGGTCAGAATAATATCTGGATGCCAGGACTCAATAATTTTTTTAGCGGCCAGCGCCGCCCGTTTTTTGCCCTTTTCCGAGGAATGGTGTTTTGTGTCCATGCGGTAAATTTTTAACACCACATCGCTTTTTGAGGTGTCAAGTGTGTCGTCTGGTCTGGCCGTTATATTAAGCGCCTTTAATAATCCAGCTTCTATGTTGTCACTCCACAGGTACCCCTTATGATATGAGTTCACGAAAAATATTTTTTTGGGTACGGCGCTGATCAGATGCGCGGTTTTTAAAAGTTCCATGGGGAATTTAATCCCCAGTTTTTTGGCAATTTTCAGGTTCAGATATATTTTTGCCCTTTTATTGGCCACAATGGGTATATCCCGCGGTGATTTACCCATTAGGATGGCAAGTGCCGTTTTAGCGGCATATTCACCTTGTTCTCTGCCGCTTTTAGCGAAGGTGAGGAGGGCGTAGCGGGAGGTGAATTTCAGCATGGCACCGGTGGGTATCGTGGTGTTTTGATTAACAAAATTAATCATTTCTGGGCGATCAAAGCCCCGCACGCTCCGGCATTCCTGCAATATTAACATATCGGATTTCTTCTGGAGTTCGAGAAATGCCTGCTTGAGTTCAGTGAATGTCCTGACGAAACGTGCCGTTAATTTGGTATGGAATATCTTGACAATGTTGTCATACTCCTTATGTCCCGTTAAGTTATCGGCGGCGAGATAGCCGATTCTGCCGCCCCTGGCGAATTTTTTGAGGGCGGCGATCAAGGGTTTATAGAGGGCCACTTCGATCATCCCGGTGACGTTTTTTGCCGGAAAGCCGTAGACGCTGGCGTCCCAGTTCAGCCCGCAAAAGACAAAGGGCAGCCTGCCGCCCCTGAAATACGGGACAATAAGATATTTGGCGGCATTGTCGTCGGAGGCGATGACAACATCAGGTCTCCACGAGTCGATCAGATGTCTGGCGGTCAGGGCGGCCTGTTGCTTGAATTTTGTTGACGGATGGCGTTTGGTGTCCATGTGGAAAATTTTCAGTTCCACATCCTTGCGGCCGCGCAGGATGGATCTGATCCCGGCGGTAATGTCGGCGCTCCAGCTGTATGCCTCATTATATGAATCGATATAAAGAATTTTTTTCCTGCCGGCGGCAGCAGCTGTCGGCCAAACAGCAGTCAAACTGAAAACAAAGGCAAAAATTACAGCGGCTGTTTTTTTCATGGTTTATCGCTCTGGAGGAAGGTTTTGTTATGCGATAAAGGCTTGTTCTATAACGGTTTGCTGCAAAATACCAGTTAGGGGTATTGCCACGACTTTTATGTTTCGTTGTGCCAGGGTAATCGGGGCTGGCTGTCAACTGGAGTAACAGCCCTGAGAAGGCAGCTGGAATTCTAAATCTCCAATTGTTCCGGATAGATAAACACCAGCACCGCAGGACATATCCAATGCCGTCTGATATAGCTTCTGGTCAATAATGATAATCCGCTATACTAAACATTAGGTAACTATTCAGCAGTGCTCCAGCTCGGTGATTATTGTTACTTTTAGACATCACGCTGAATAGTTACAATATTAGCACGATAAGTCGGGAGAAGTCAAAAAAATGCAAGGGGTGAGAAAAAGAAAAGTACTAACACCTCCGCTGTTAGAAGGTGTTAGTACTGTAATTTACTGGTGCCCGGGACGAGAATCGAACTCGTACAGCTATACAGCCGAGGGATTTTAAGTCCCTTGCGTCTACCAGTTCCGCCACCCAGGCAAAGTGAAAAGCAAAATTTTATAAAAAGCGTTTATACCATAATGTCAATTGAATATCACGTCGTTTTTTTTTTATAAGCCTCAATTGATAATTTAGGATATGGAACTGAAACTACCGCAGTTTCTTATCGGCTTTTGGGCATAATCCGTCTTGACATTTTCTCCCCCATTGCGGAGTATATAAGATAAGGGTCGTTCTGAGTCCCGCTCGTTTTTGTTCACCGTTTATATCATTGGCAGCTAAACTATCTTTCTTATTTGTCATGACCTATAACTCCATACGGGGAAATTCCCAACCGCATCAATATCTCAGGCGATATTTAATCGCCCTGGCTGTTATCTGGACGGCTCTCATTGCCTTTTCGATATTCTGGAATTTTAAGCAGGCCAAAAAAGAGGTGCTTTCCATGGCCAAAGCGGTCGCTGTTCACGCCTTTCAAAAGGATGTTCTTTACCGGCGCTGGGCAGCAAGTCATGGCGGAGTTTATGTCCCCGTGAGTAAAGTGACGCCGCCCAATCCATATCTCTCGCATGTCCCGGAACGGGATATTATCACGCCCTCCGGCCGTCATCTCACCCTGATTAATCCCGCCTCCATGAGCAGAGAGGTCTATGAGATGGCCAAAACGCAATATGGACAATATGGGTTTCAGAGCCACATTACCAGCCTGCGGCCTCTTCGCCCTGAGAACTCCCCCGATACCTGGGAACGAACAGCGCTAAAACAGTTTGCCAAGGGGAAGGCTGAGACCTTTACGGTGGTTCGGTGGCATGACGGTTCGTACTTACGCTATATGCATGTCTTAAAGGTCAAAAAAGGCTGTTTGAAGTGCCACGCCGCGCAGGGTTATAAACTTGGTGATACCAGGGGCGGAATTAGTATCTCTGTGCCCTTAAAGGAGTTCTATGCCATTCAGGCCTGGCAGTTCAGGCCGTTTATTATATTCCATCTCCTTATTTGGCTGGTGGGAATTGCCGCTCTGTTTCTGGGCGGCAGCAAGATGGTGAAACTATTGAGCCGTCAGGAGGAGATGGCCGGTAAATTACTGGAGAGTGAAGAGCGCTTCCGCCGTCTGCTGGAATACGCTCCGGTACCTATGGCCATGATTAATCACGACGGCGCTATTGATTTTATTAATCAAAAGACCGTTTCCACCTTTGGCTATCGGCGGCAGGATATTCCCAATCTGGATAAATTCTGGTTCAG
>VAPL010282401.1_pt1 | contig 15628 bp, 15 predicted proteins | sample 3395061 | NCBI WGS metagenome assembly VAPL01 (sample SAMN08290444, study PRJNA428436) | hydrothermal vent metagenome | isolation source: Deep-sea hydrothermal vent chimney 2 | place: Pacific Ocean: Juan De Fuca Ridge | depth 2182 m m | reverse complement strand
TCGAGCAATCCGCGATTCGAAGTGTTGCTGCGCATGAGCGATGGTGACGGCGTTCGCATTCCGAACAATGCGCTGTTCTCGGCGGCCGAGCGGTATCGGATGATGCCGCAAATTGATCGGTGGGTGGTATCGACGACAATCGCGAAACTCGCTGTGGTAGGTGACCGCGTAGCCGCGCACGAAGCCGTCTTTGCCATCAACCTGTCAGGCCAGTCGCTTGGGGACGACGAATTTCTTGCTTTTATCGAGGCGGAAATCGACCGTAGTGGACTGCCGGAATCATCGCTATGTTTCGAGATCACGGAATCGGCGGCGGTATCCAACCTGAAGAAAGCGCAATCGTTTATCGACCAACTGCGCGCGCGTGGTTGCGGGATATCGTTGGACGATTTTGGCGCTGGACTGAGTTCGTTCGCGTATCTCAAGAATTTCAACGTTGATACGCTTAAGATCGACGGCGGATTCATTCGCGACATTACAGAAAATCGTATTTCTGAATCAATGGTTGCAGCGATAACGCAGGTCGCCAACGTTATGAAACTCAAAACTGTGGCCGAGTACGTGGAGTCGGCTGAGGCGCGTAAACTGGTTCAGAAACTGGGTGTCGATTTTGCGCAAGGTCACTTCATCGGCAAACCGATCACTCTTGATTCTGCGCTTTCGGATATATCTGAAACGACAGCCGCGTAATAGTTTCGGCGGAAGTTCGAATTTGGTTAGACTGCGGGCATGGAACGCACCGTGGACCGGGTTATTGCCAATCTTCCCCAGAAGTTGCGCGCGCCCGTCGGCCTCTGGTTCGAGCATCTGACGACGCAGGACGTCGATTTACCCCACGATCTTGTTGAACCGATCGCACGAGTTGTCGCTTGTAGCGAATTCGCCGGCAAAGTCCTGCTGCGCGAACTCGACTGGTTTATCCGGCACGCTGCCTCGTTCAGGGAGCCTGCACAAGACGCGGATCTGGAGGCGTTCGTCGACGGTATCGCGACCAGCGACAAGGATCCGGCGGCCATCAAATCCGAACTGCGACGTTATCGAAATCGCTATCTGCTGCGCGTAATCTGGCGCGAGTTGGGACGGCTGGCGGACCTTGACGAGACACTGCGGCAGTTGTCGTTGCTTGCTGATCGCTTGCTCGACGCAGCGACCCGGTATGCCACACGGCAATTGCGTTCGCGGTTCGGCACGGTTAGAAATCAAGTCGGCGATGCGGTACCCCTGGTTGTACTCGGCATGGGGAAGCTGGGCGGCTACGAGCTGAATTTCTCCTCCGATATCGACCTCATTTTTTGCTACCCCGACAGCGGTGAAACCGACGGCGAGCGCAGCATTGATGCGCAGGAGTACTTCACGCGGTTGTCGCAGCAGGTTATCGCGTTAATCGACGAAGTGACTGCCGATGGATTTGTGTTTCGTATCGATACGCGATTGCGTCCGTTCGGCGACAGTGGTCCACCCGTTGTCAGTTTTGTGGCCCTGGAATCGTATTTGCTGCAACACGGTCGTGGCTGGGAGCGTTACGCCTACGTCAAGGCTCGCATCGTGGGCCCGAAACCGACGGCTGAGGTCGCTGAAGAACTGCACTCGAACATGATCCAGCCTTTCGTCTACCGACGTTATCTCGACTACGGTGTTTTCGAATCGATTCGGGAGATGCGGGAGTTAGTCGCTACGGAGGTCCGTCGTCGCGATCTGATCGACAACGTCAAGCTCGGCCCCGGGGGCATTCGAGAAGCGGAATTCATCGTGCAGGCTCTGCAACTGGTTCGTGGTGGCCGCGAGCCGGCACTGCAGAGCCGCGAACTGCAGAGCGTGTTGCCGAAGCTGGTCGGTGATCGCGGCCTGACCATGGCGGATGCCGAGGAGATCAGCGAAGCGTACCGTTACCTGCGGCGAGTCGAGAACTTCATTCAGGCGATCCGCGATCAGCAAACTCACGACCTTCCGACCGGTGATCTCGACCGGGCCAGGCTGTGTCTGGCGATGGGTAGCGCAAGCTGGCACGAACTGCATGGCGAACTCGAGCGACATCGCAACGCGATATCCCGACATTTTGGCGCGATTGCACTTCGTGACGAAGGCCATCCGCATCCCCGCCAGCAAGCGTTCGGACAGCTTTGGCAGTCGCGGGCGAGTGAGAAGCAGTGGGTCGATGCACTCATCGAATCGACCGGTGACGCCGCACACACTCTGGCGAACAAGATCGTCGCATTCGCGTCGTCGTCGGCGGTACGGAAAACCGATGCAGCATCGAGTCGGCGTTTGCGCCGCTTCCTGCCGAAACTGATCGTGCGGATCGTCGAGTCTGAACAACCGGTGACTGCGCTGGCGCGTACACTGGCGGTAAGCGAGCAGATCTTGCGTCGCAGCGCCTATTTGTCCCTGCTTGTCGAAAACGAACAGGCCTTGTCGCGGCTTGTCGATCTGTGCGGGCGCAGCCAGTACATTGCGGCTCAGATCGCCCGTTACCCGGCGTTGCTGGACGAGTTACTGGACCCGAAAAGTTACTCAGAGCAACTCACGAAGCAGGACATTGCACGCGAGGCGCGGCAAAAGCTCGATGCGGAGGCCGGCAACGACAGCGAGGCGCAGATGCAGGTCATATCGCGCTTTCAGCGTGCGGTGATGTTTCGTATTGCGCTCGCGGATTGCAACGACAAACTGCCGGTCATGAAAGTCAGTGATGGCTTGACGTGGCTCGCCGAGGCGGTTGTCGAACAGGCACTGCGAGTAGCCTGGCGTGACTTGATCGCGCGACACGGTGCGCCCTGCTACGTCGTCGACCAAACCGTCTTTAAGGCCGGCTTTGGCATCGTCGGATACGGCAAGTTGGGTGGACTCGAACTGTCGTACGGGTCGGACCTCGACGTTGTGTTTTTGCACAACTCCAGAGGGGAAAAACAACGAACGGATGGCGATAAGCCGTTGGAGAATTCAATGTTCTTCGCTCGTCTGGCACGTCGTCTGACGCACTTTCTCACGACACAGACGGAGTCGGGCGAGTTGTATGCGGTTGATACGCGTTTACGACCGGACGGTCGCTCGGGTCTGCTCGTGACCAGCGTCGAAGCGTTCGAGCGTTACCAGGAAGACAACGCCTGGACCTGGGAGCATCAGGCGCTGCTGCGAGCACGGGCAGTGGCTGGCAGTCAGAGTATTGCCGCTGAGTTTGAGAGAGTTCGGCGTGAGACCCTGAGCGGCAGAGTCCGTCGTGAGAGTTTGTGCGCCGACGTGATCTCGATGCGCGCCAGGATGCGAAAAGAGCTCGATCAAAGCGATTCCACCAGCTTCGATCTCAAACACGGACAGGGTGGCATCGGTGATATCGAATTTCTGGTGCAGTACCTGGTGTTGCGAGAGGCGAACGTGCATCCGGAGGTGATGCGTTACTCCGACAACATTCGGCAGCTCGACGCGTTGATCGCTGCCGGCGTGCTGGAAGAGCGCGAGGCAACGCAACTTCAGGATATCTATCGGCGCTATCGGCAATATTCGCATCGCCTGACGCTCGACGGTCAGAAGGTGCAATGCGAGGTCGGGTACTTCGGTGTTGAGCGAGACTTTGTTGTTTCACTCTGGGATGACTGGCTGGGCTGAGGCGCCTATAATCCGCGCTTCACCCAACAGAAACGAAGAGAGCGCCGTGACTGCCAAAGCAGGAACCGTCGAGCAAAATCTGATCCCGGCGAACGCCCAGAACAATTACCGTGTGCGGCCGAAGGACCTGCCCCTGAGTTGCCCGATGCCGGCCATGTACCTGTGGAATTCGCACCCCAGGGTCTATCTGCCGATCGAGGCTACCGGCACTGCAAAATGCCCGTATTGCGGCGCCCAATACCGCATGATGGACGACGAAGAGTAGTGGCTGTATGCACATCGTAACCGGCGGTGCCGGGTTCATAGGCAGCAACGTCGTACGGACGCTCATCGAGCGTGGTTGCGACGACGTCGTTGTTGTCGATGATCTGACCGACGGTCACAAATTCGTCAATATTGCAGACTTGCCGATCGCGGACTATCTCGACAAAGACGAACTGGTCGCACGATTATCGTCGGACAAGGGTTTTGCGAAAGGTATTTCCGCGATCCTGCATCAGGGTGCCTGCTCGGAGACAACCGAATGGGACGGCCGGTACATGATGCAAAACAACTACGGATACTCGCAAAAGTTGTTGCACCATTGCTTGCAGCACGGGACGCAGTTCATCTACGCGTCGTCGGCAGCCGTCTACGGGGGTGCGAAGGAGTTTGTGGAAGATCCGTTGTTCGAGAGCCCCTTGAACGTGTACGGCTATTCGAAGCTGCAGTTCGATCGCTACGTTCGACGTGTTGCCCAAAACCCGGAAAGTCAGGTTGTGGGTTTGCGATACTTCAATGTGTACGGCCCGCGCGAGCAGCACAAGGACACGATGGCCAGCGTCGCCTATCATTTCAACAATCAGATTCGTGACGACGGTGAGGCGCGCTTGTTCACCGGTACCGGCGGTTATGCCGACGGTGAGCAGCTACGAGACTTCGTTTACGTTGACGATGTTTGCAAAGTGAACCTGTGGTTTCTCGATAATCCTGCCGCGTCCGGAATTTTCAATGTCGGCTCCGGGAAAGCACAGAGCTTCAACGATGTCGCCAACGCCGTCATCAGGTGGCACGGGACGGGCAAGATACGCTATGTGCCATTTCCGGAGCACCTGCGTGGCGCCTACCAAAGCTTCACGCAGGCGGACCTCACGCAGCTGAGGCAATCCGGCTGTGACGTGGAGTTTCGCAGCGTCGAAGACGGCGTACAGCACTATCTCGAAGAAATTGCCTAGCGATTCGACATTGCTGGTCGGGCCGTCATGGGTGGGCGACATGGTCATGGCCCAGGTGGCGTTCAAGATTCTCAAGGCGCAGGCCCCTGATTGCGCATTGGATGTCCTGGCGCCTGCCTGGTCGCTGCCGATTGTCGCGCGAATGCCGGAGATACGTGCCGGCATCGCCTCTGAAATCGGTCATGGCGAACTCGGTTTCCGCAAGCGCCGGCGAATTGCAATTCGATTGCGCGAGAGTAATTATCGACGGGCAATTGTTCTGCCTCGATCATTCAAGTCCGCGCTGATTCCGTGGTTCGCCGGTATTCCGGTGCGCACCGGGTTTCGCGGCGAGTCACGTTACGGACTGATTAACGACGTGCGCGAGTTCGATCGCGAGCGTTTGAATCAAACGGTGAAACGCTTCGCCGCGTTGGTTTTGGCGCCGACAGCCTCGTTGTCGGATATACCGGTGCCGTCCTTGCAGGTGTCTGCAGAGCGGCAGCGGCAACTGCTCACGCGGCTGTCATTGTCTACTGACCGCCCGATCATAGCGATGATGCCGGGCGCCGAGTACGGTCCGGCGAAATGCTGGCCGCTCCAGTACTTCGCGGAGCTGGCGACGATGCTGCAGGATTCAGGTTATGCCGTTTGGGTCATGGGCTCCGGAAAGGACACGGTGGCCGGTGAGGAAATTGCGGTTGGCAGTCATGCGCAAAACCTGTGCGGCAAAACGGCGCTTGAGGACGTTATCGATTTGTTGGCCTTGTGCGAGCGTGCAGTCAGCAACGACTCCGGGCTTATGCACATTGCCGCTGCTGCGGGCGTTCATGTGCATGCGATTTACGGCTCTTCATCACCGGCGTTCACGCCGCCGCTGAGCGAGCGACAGGACACCCATTATCTCGGTCTCGACTGCAGTCCCTGCTTCGAGCGGCGTTGTCCGCTGGGTCATTTGCGCTGTCTGAAGGAGATCTTGCCGCGCGATATACTTGATAAAATTCTCTAAATACTGAAAAAATCGCCGATTTTGTCTTTAACATCGCCAATAGTGATCAAATTCATGGCATCCGGATGCCGTACCCGCTGGCCCCAGCGAAGCCGTTCGACTGGTTTGTGCAGATATTTGCGGGCAGCGTCCGGATAGCGATTGACGGTTAACTCGCGCGACGCAAACGGCCCGGTGCGCTCCGGGTTTGAGGTCGCGTACAAGCCGAGTACCGGCGTGCCGAAGGCTGTCGCGATGTGCGCTGGCCCGGAATCCGGGCAGATAACGAGATCGGCAAGGTCGATCAATGCCGCCAATTCCTTCAGCGAGGTTTTGCCCACCAGATTGTCGGCGGCGCCGTTGGCGGCGAGCGCTTCGCCGTATTCAAGTTCCAGCTCACTTTGTCCACCGGTTAACACGATGCGACAACGCTTGCCGGCCAGATGCTGAATTGTGGCCGCGTAATTATCAATGCTCCAGTTGCGATAGTTACGGCTGCGTTGACTGCTGCACGGACTGATAACAACCAGCGGCTTGTTGGGACTTTTGAAGTCGGCCGCGAATTCGCGCGCGTCGGCGGCCAGCGGAATTTGCCAGCGAATCGGACGGGGCGTTGCGCCGATGGCATCGGCGAAGGACATCATTGCCTCAAGCGCGTGTTGGCCTTTGTTTGCCGCAATACGCCGGTTCGTAAACAGCCATTGAAAGTCTCTTGCGCGCACACGATCAAAGCCGAGTCGTATCGGTGTCGCGATCTTGCGGCAAAGAAGATTGGCTCGCATCGAGGCGTGCATACAAAGTGCTACATCAAATCGGCGCTTGCCGAGTTGGTGCTGTACGTCCGCGTACGCGCGGCGGCCTCTGGATTTATCGAAGATGATAAACTCGATGTCGGGAATGTCGGCCAACAGCGATGCTTCGGTCTTGCCAATGATCCAGGTGATTTGAGCATCGGGCCAGTTGTCCTGGATGCGACGTACAACTGCCAGAGCGTGACAGGTATCGCCGATAGCCGAGAGGCGAACAATGCATACTCTTTGTGGTCGTACTTGTAGAATGAGATCAGACAAAACAGAAGGACGGACCCGTTGACCGAAACCGTCGTGAGAACCCGGAACGGCGCCATCCTATACGATAAGGCGATTATCAACCAGATTTTGCCGGAGCATTTCGTGGCCCAGGGGTGGCCGCACTCGGAAATTCTGAGTGGAGCGCTGCGCTCCGGCGGGCGCGGAAGCACGCTGCTGGTCGGCAACGTGCCTGGGCAATTCGTATTGCGACACTATATGCGCGGTGGCCTGATCGGCAAACTTGTCCGCGACTCCTACATTTTCTCGGGGCAGGACCTGACGCGCTCCTTCCTGGAGTGGCGCCTGCTGGACAAGCTCGCCGCAAACAACATGAACGTGCCGCGGCCGGCTGCTGCGCGTTACTGTCGTCGCGGTAGCTTCTATACCGCGGATATCATCACGGTCCGCATTCCGGACGTCGTGTCCCTGTCGCAGTACATCGCCCGGGATCGGGATGAGGCGTTCTGGCACTCGCTTGGAGCGTCAATTCGAAAATTTCACGAAGCCGGCGTGTATCACGCTGACATGAACGCCTACAACATTCAGGTCGACAAGGATGGTGATACCTGGATGCTCGATTTTGACAAAGGTGCGCTCAGGTCACCTGGGTCCTGGCAGCAGCAAACACTCAATCGTTTGCATCGTTCGCTGCAGAAGGTGGTGCGCCTGGACCCGCGATTGCACTTTCGCGCCACAAACTGGGAGCAACTGCTGCAGGCTTACTTCGACGCCGCCAGGTCGGAGTAATAGTCCGGGTAGCCTTCGGGCAGGTCTTTGAATTTTCGGTGTATCCAGAAGTACTGTTCCGGGCAACTGCGAATGTGTTCTTCAAGTACCGCAATGTAGCGACGTGTGTCGGCGATTGGGTCGTCGCCGGGAAAGTTCTCGAACGGCGGTAGCAGGGTCATTTCATAGTGGCCGTCTGGCAGCCTGCGCGGAAAAAACGGTATGGCGACCGCCTTGCCAAGCCGGGCGAGTGTTGAGGTTGCTGTTGTGTGCATTGCCGGCACGCCGAAAAACTCGACCACTTCCGAGCCCTTGCGGTTGTAGCTTTGATCCGGCGCATACCAGACCGGCCGTTTTTCGCGCAGGCTGCGTATTACTTTCTTGATGTCGCGCTTCTCAATCGTATTCGCTACGGTACGTTCACGCCCGCTGCGCTGCAGCTCCGTGACGAACTCGCTGCGATTTTTCCGATACACGCCATCGAACGGTGGACAGTTCAACGCAAGCACACGCCCGCTGATTTCGATGGTCGTAAAATGGGCCGCGAGCAATATCACACCCTGACCTTGATCAAGCGCCTCTTGCAGGTGCTCAAGGCCATTGATTTTCGTCAGCGAGGCCAGATGTGCATCGCTGGCCCATCGCCCCAGTCCCATTTCGATCAGTGTCATGCCGAGCGCTTTGAAGTGCTCGTAGGCGAGCGCATGGCGTTCCTCAATGCTCAGCGCCGGGAAACACAACTCCAGGTTGCGACGCACGACTGCCCGGCGGCGGCCACCGAAGCGGTGCGCGAGTCGGCCAAATACGCGGCCGATTGCAAGCGCAGTGCGATGCGGCAGGAGGCACAGGAGGCGCAGCAAGCCCATGCCGACCCACGTCGGCCAGTATTTAGGTGCCCAGTAGCTGGAGAGAGGTTTGCGATCTGCGGTCATCACGACCGCAGTTTACTCGGACATGCCGTCCACGTAACCACCGCCCGAGACTTTTTGAGCCTGCTCGGGTTTGTCTTCGGTCGCCGATTCCTGATCCGTTTCTATACCGACGTGAAAGGCGGCGAAGCCGGGCATCACGACCTGATTTCGCGCCATACCAATGATGCGACCGGAATAGGGCGAGCGCAGCTCGACCCTGGCGTTGCTCATCGGATCGGTAATCGATCCGAGCAAGTCGCCTTTTCTCACCGTGCTGCCGAGGGAAACGTCGGACAACAAGATACCGCCGTTATCGGCCCGCACCCACGACGAACGGTAGTAGACCGGTTCCGGGTCGCCCCACAGGCGTGTCCGTCGCGTCATACCAAGCGCGGTCAGCAGCGTTTCAACACCTTTGACACCGTGCTTGACCTCGGCCAGTTCGAGTTGCGACGGTCCACCGGCCTCGACGGTTACAGCGGGAATGCCCAACAACGTCGCGGCGTAACGCAGCGTGCCGACCGTCGGCTTGCTGTGCAACACGACCATGGCACCGAAACCCTGGGTTAACGTGACGACATCGGAGTTGCGTAAATCTGCGCGAAGCTGCGGCAGGTTTGCTCGTTCGAAAGACCCGGTGTGCAGATCGATCAGCGCGTCGCAACTTGAAATTACGTCGGTGAACAGAGCATGAGCGATGCGCGCTGCGGCGCTGCCGTTCGGATTTCCGGGAAAATAGCGATTCAGATCGCGCCGGTCAGGCAGGTAACGTGAACCGCGGCGGAATCCCTGTACGTTGACGATCGGTACGCCGATCAATGCGCCTGAGAGCTTGCGAGGGTCGATATCGTGGAATACGCGACGCACCATCTCGATGCCGTTAAGTTCATCGCCGTGAACGGCGGCGGTCAGGCACAGGGTTGGACCGGGTGCTACGCCGTTGGCGACCAGCACCGGTGTCGAAACCGGGACGCCCTCGAACAATTCGGTGGCGGACCACGACAGGCGCTGCGCAGTTCCGGGCGGTACTTCCGTGCCCAGCAAACGCAAGGGTTCTGCCTGGCCATGGGCATCGGTGACGGCATCGGCCAGCGGACCCATGGGCTCGCGCGCCGGGCCGGGATCGACGAGACCTTCGGCGGCCGCCGACGTTTCGCTGGAACGAGAGTCTTCGTCGACAGTCGAATCCAGAATAATGTCGACACCGTTGTCGGTCGGATCGCTCGCCGCCTCGCTGGCATAGCCGTTGCCGGCTAACATCAGCACGGCAAGGCCCACAAGGTATTGGCAAACGGCGCCAGAGCTGTCAGATTGTCGGCGTAAGGTGATCATAGGCTCCAAAAATACGGTATTTCACGGGCTTTTTCTGTGAAGTAATCAATAATTTACGATTGAAACTTGAATAACTATAGATGACAAGCCCAAGATCCGCTTTATTATCGCTATTATTGCTTTTTTCTGTCTGGGCAAGCGCCGCCGATACGTTTCCTGCGCCGCCGGAATTACAACCCGATATCGACTTCTGGGTGGACGTGTTCACCGAGTACGGCAGCGATGAGGGCGTGTTGCACGACAATCGCAATCTGGGCGTCGTCTATGAGCGCCTGGCGATGCCGGAAAATCTGGGGCGCAGGGAACGGCAACGGCGGGTGGATAAGCGTCGCAAGCTGTTGCGATCAACGTTGCACGCGCTGGCAAGCGGTAAGCGGGACAATCTCAACGCTGAGGAAGCCCGGGTCCTGGCCCTTTGGCCTGCGAACGTCGGCAACAAGACGTTAAAGGCTGCGGCGAGCCGCATCCGCTATCAGCAAGGCCTCAAAGGTCGCTTCCACGCCGGACTGCGGCGCTCGGGTCGCTGGCGCGATCACATCAACAAGGAATTTCGGGCACTCGGCGTGCCGATCGAAATCGCAGCTCTACCGCACGTTGAGTCGTCTTATAATCCGGCGGCGCGATCTCATGTCGGCGCTTCCGGGATATGGCAATTCACACGCAGCACGGGACGGCGATTCATGCGTGTGGATCACGTCGTCGACGAGCGCAACGATCCGTTCGCCGCGACGCGCGCTGCCGGTCGGCTGCTGGCGCACAATTATTCCGTTACCGGTAACTGGCCGATGGCCATTACTGCCTACAATCATGGCCTTGGTGGTGTGCGTCGTGCGATGCGGCAATACGGCGACACCGCGTACGTCGATATCCTGAGAAAGTACCAAGGGCGAACTTTCGGTTTCGCATCGAGAAACTTTTACGTGGCATTCCTCGCGGCGAAAGAGGTTGATCAGAATGTCGAAAAATATTTTCCAGGCCTGGTCGTTGAATTACCGACCAACTATTCCGTTACGAAGCTCACGACGTACGTGGCGGCGCCCGAGCTGGCAAAAGCTCTGGGGATAACGCCCGCGAAGCTGGCGTTGCACAATCTCGGACTGCAGGCGAGCGTGTGGCAGGGAAGCAAGTATTTGCCGAAGGGTTACGAATTACGGCTTCCGGATGCAGACCTTAAGAAACCGCTTTCTGAGGCCGTTGCCTCGCTGCCGCCGGGTGCTGTATTCCGAAAGCAGTTACCCGACATGTTTCACACGGTTTCCCGCGGCGATACCTTGTCGCAGATTGCACAGATCTACGATACAAGGGTTTCGACATTGGTTGCGTTGAACGGTTTGAGCAGCGGTCACCGTATTCGCGCGGGTCAGGAGTTGCGTCTACCTGCTGCCGGTCCGGCACCCGTGTCTGCGCCCGTGCCGGTGGTTGCGAGTGTCGTGGTCGAGCCACTTTCGCCGCCGGAAGTCGGATCGGAGGTGGTCGAAATCGTACCCGGCGCAATGACCAGCGATCCGGTGTCGTCGAGACCCGGGTCGATACAAACGTCGTTGTTATCGGATCCGAGCGACTACAGCGTGGCGGCAGATTCGACGATCGAAGTGCAGCCGCTGGAGACGCTTGGGCACTTCGGTGATTGGCTTGACATCAAGACACAGAGACTGCGTGACCTGAACGCCCTCGCGTTTAGTACACCGGTTTCCGTCGGCCAGCGTATCAGGCTTGATCTGGATTCAGTGGCTGCTAAGGAGTTCGAGGAGCGACGCATCGCCTACCATCGGGCGCAACAGGACAGCTTCTTTCGCGAACACGTCATTAGCGGCGTTACCGAGCACACCATTCAAACCGGCGAAGCAATCTGGATACTTTCTCTGCGCAAGTACGATGTACCCATCTGGTTGTTTCGCCAATACAATCCGGGCATCGATATGCACAAAGTGCGTCCCGGTACCAAAGTGCAGATTCCGCTGCTGACGGATGTCGGGTCGGGCTAATGGTGGCAGCACTCAAACTGACGTCCTGGCGCTTGCTGCCGGTTGTTCTGCTGGTAAGCGCAGCGGCGTTCTGGTTTAACGACGTCCAGGCTGGTGGGCCGTATGTGCTGCGCAACATCGTGCCGCTTGGATTGTTGGTGGTGCTATCGGGTATCACTCTGTATCTTGGCGGCGGTCGCTGGTCCGGAACCGGTATGCGACCGCTGCTCGGGGTCGTGGGGTATTCCATTCCGGCACTCGGACTGTCGTTATATCTTCACTACGCGTATTCAATAAACCTGAACGAGATGTTTACAGACGCCGCCCACCCGGATCGCGTCTTTCGGTATTTGCCGTTTTACACGACGGTCGCCGGCGGCATCGGATTCGCGATCGGCTGGATTGTCGGACGGGAAATGCGGTGACGGCCACCACATTTTCTAGTCGGGTGGCAATGGGTAGTGTGATGCAGGATGTTTTCCGAAGAATAGAGGTTTGCTAGTCTTGGGGCAGGATCAATAAGCGCATGATGAGAATTCGAATCAAAGTTGTTTTCTGGACCTTTTTGCTGCTGGTCTGTGACCTGGCCTATGCCAGTGCATTTCCGGTGGCGGACCGCGTAGTGATCGACAAGTCGGATCGCGTGTTACATTTAATGAGCGACGGAGAGGTTTTTCGCAGTTTCAGGATTGCACTCGGCATTCGACCGCTGGGCGACAAGAAAGAAGAGGGCGATTTCAAGACACCCGAAGGCAACTATCTGCTCGATACCCGCAATCCCAATAGCGACTATTTCCTGTCCATTCACGTTTCCTACCCCAGCGTCGCCGATCGCCGCGAGGCGAACCAGAATGGCGTTAGCCCAGGTGGTGCCATCATGATTCACGGCCAGCCCAACGAGCCAACGCGCTCTGAAGCCTACTACCAAACCCAGGACTGGACGAACGGCTGCATCGCCGTATCCAACTCCGACATGATCGATATCTGGCTCATGACCGGCGTGAACACGCCGATAGAGATTCGGCCCTGATTCGTGGCTAGTGTGCCGCCATGCGTCGATGCAGAAATCTGGCCGGAGGGCAGTCTTGAGGTATTGTCTCAGGACGAAGTCGACCTTCTCATGAGTCGTGGTGCCGGTGGATTGTATCCGTTGCTACGGCGCTGCCTGCTCGCAGTGCTGAATTCCGGCTATCCAGGCGACGACACTCGGGAAATGTTGCACATGTACCGGGATTTCGAGGTCAGCTTCGTACAGCAAGACAGGGGTCTCAAGGTGTTGCTGACGAACGCACCGGCGAGCGCTTTTGTCGATGCCCGAATGATTCGCGGCACGCGCGAACTGTTATCGGCGGTCCTTCGGGATATCGTTTTTGCGCGCCACGAAATTCTTGATAGCGGTCGTTTCGATCTGCAATCGTCGCAAGGCACGACTAACGCAGTATTTCACATCGTCCGCAATGCGCAGCTCCTGCGTCCGCCGACAGCGGTCAATATGGTTGTGTGCTGGGGTGGACATGCGATCAGTCGCAACGAGTACGACTACTCCAAGCTGGTCGGATACGAAATGGGCCTGCGTGGCATGGACGTGTGTACTGGTTGCGGCCCTGGAGCGATGAAAGGACCGATGAAAGGCGCCACCATTGGTCATGCCAAGCAACGCATTCGAAACGGCCGATACGTGGGCATTACCGAGCCCGGAATTATTGCGGCCGAGTCGCCCAATCCGATCGTCAACTCACTGGTGATCATGCCGGATATGGAAAAGCGGCTGGAAGCATTTGTCAGGCTTGGCCACGGAATCGTGGTATTTCCCGGAGGTGTCGGAACCGCCGAGGAAATCCTCTATTTGCTGGGTGTTTTGTTGCACCCCGACAACGCAGGTCAACCACTGCCGTTGTTAATGACCGGCCCTGCTTCCTCGCAAGCGTATTTTCGCCAGATCGATGAGTTCGTTGGCGCCACACTGGGACCCGACGCACAGAGTCGCTACAAGATAATTGTCGATGACCCGCGCACGGTCGCGCAGGAAATGAAAACCCGCCTCGATGAGGTGCTGGAGTTTCGCAAGCGGCACGGTGACGCGTTCTACTTTAATTGGCGACTTACGATTGATCGGGAGTTTCAAACGCCGTTTGTCGCAACCCACGACGCAATGCGTGATCTGGATATCAGCGACAATTTGCCGCCGCACATTCTGGCGGCCAATCTTCGGCGAGTTTTCTCTGGCATTGTCTCCGGCAATGTTCGTGAGGACACGGCCGAGCAGGTTGAGCGCAAAGGGCCGTTTCAGCTGCACGGTTCGCAACGAATCATGGACAAACTCGACAAGTTGCTGGCGGCGTTCGTGCAACAGCGGCGCATGAAGATTTCCGGCGATGACTACAATCCCTGTTACGTGATTAAGTAAAGTCGATACATAGCTTTTTGATAAGTAGAGGTAATTGCGAAAATTGCAGTGTGATGCAGTTCCTGTGATTTATGGTCAATCGGAACTAGCATTTGTGTGAAGGATTGACTGAGCAAGCAAATGTCAGATAGCAAGAACCTGAAATGGGCAGACGGCTACGGTACGGATACCGGGCAAGACGCCGACGCAAAAAATGTGACCATGGACAGTAAGTCGCCAGCGGCAAACGATGCCGATGGTTGGCAACAGTATCGTCGCTGGATTTCCAAAGCACCGACGACGCGTGGCCGGCGTACAAGTATCGATCCTGCGTTGCATTCGTGGAAAGGTTATCGCGACTGGTCGGACAAGGTGAAGCGCAACTGGCCCAAAGACCAGAGCGACGAAGACTGATCGATCCAACTGCAAACCCCGTTCGCGAAAACGCCGACCTTAGTGTCGGCGTTTTACGTAATGAGTGGAACTCGTGCCCTGAAAAGTCTCGGTTAGTGAAATGGCTTCGGAATACGCCGGAACTGCGTCTTGTTTCCAGCCATAAACCGCGTTCCTGAATAAGTTCTAAAGCAAGCTGTGACCTGCCTCACGGAGTGATGATTCGGCTCTATTTATAGTTCACTTACGACTTGAAAAACTGTTGACGCGAGCATGTCAAAAAAACAAGTAAATTCTGAATCGCCCTATGAGGGGCTAAAGAGCGAAGCAGCCCGCCAGCGCTGGGAGCTTTTTCACCGGGCTATTGCGCACGCAAAGGAGTCCAACAACGCGTCTTTGGACGAGACCGACAACCACGGCGGCGATTCCGAAAACGGCAGCCCTCTACTGACTATCGTCCGTTAAGCGGCGCGCGCAGGAGTACAAACCATGGAAAGGTTTCTTCAATACCTCGATGACCTCGATGACTTGTTTGGAATGCTCGGTTTGATCAATGAACGCCTGCGCCGTTTCGCACTGGCGTTGCTTTCCTATATTGCTGTGGGCGCAGGTGCTGCTGCCGGCATATGGATTGCCTTGCTGCATCCGCCACTCGCGCTGGCGACGTCCACTCTGTTATTCGTGACGCTTTTGTACCGCGCGGTAACCTCGCCCCACGCGAGTGCCTTACACACAGCCTGAAAAATCCGCCTGAAACCACCGTGCGGCCTTGAAATAGGCGGCAGAGCCTATATCGTGTGTGTCCCTATTTGCGTCGGGAGACGATTGCGTGAGCGAGCAACGCGAAACCCTCGGTTTTCAAGCCGAAGTACGTCAGTTATTGCAACTGATGATCCACTCTCTTTACAGCAACAAGGAAATCTTTCTGCGCGAGTTGATTTCCAACGCTTCGGATGCGGCCGATAAACTGCGCTTTGAGGCGCTTGCCAGGCCGGAGTTGCTGGGCGACGAAACCGAACTGAGTAGCGGTATTGAGGGTGACAAGAAGCAGCGCACCGTGTCTGT
>VAPL010397636.1_pt1 | contig 15639 bp, 16 predicted proteins | sample 3395061 | NCBI WGS metagenome assembly VAPL01 (sample SAMN08290444, study PRJNA428436) | hydrothermal vent metagenome | isolation source: Deep-sea hydrothermal vent chimney 2 | place: Pacific Ocean: Juan De Fuca Ridge | depth 2182 m m | reverse complement strand
TGGCTGGGTTCAAATCGGTTGTCATATTCGCCCCCGAAAATCTTGTCCTGCCGGAAGAACTTGAACTGTTCGTACACCGGGTGAAATACGATATGATGGCTGATCAGGCGACTGAAACGGCCGTAAACGCAATTATTGACGCCGTCCCCGGGCAATGGGTTTATTATTGTTACAATGCCGAATTCCTGTTCCACCCGTTTTGTGAAAGCCGAAATATTTCAGAGTTGCTGGCCTTCCACACAGAAGAGCGCCGCGATGCCCTGTTGGGATATGTAATTGATCTTTATGCGGGCGACCTGAGCCAAAACCCCAAGGCTGTTTCGCTGGATCACGCCTATCTGGACAAGTCCGGCTATTATGCCCTTGGTCGGATGGATGAGATAAGCCCGGGCGAGGCCAAAAAACGCCAGTTGAATTTCTTTGGCGGGTTACGCTGGCGGTTTGAGGAACACATCCCTGAAATTCGCCGCCGCATTGACAGAATACCGCTGTTCAAAGCCAAACCGGGGTTGAAACTGCGTGCCGATCACACGTTTAACGACGAAGAATACAATACCTATTCCTGCCCCTGGCACCACAACATCACTGTGTCCCTGATGTCATTCAGAACCGCTAAGGCACTAAAAAACAACTCTGGCTCAACTTTTGATATTGAGACATTTCACTGGCACAATTCGGTGGAATTTGAATGGAATTCGCAGCAATTGCTGGATCTGGGTCTGATGGAACCGGGGCAGTGGTTCTGAACGACAATCCAAAACTCCAAGTTTACAATGGGCGCTGCCATTGCGGCTTTGTACGGTTTAAAGTGGCGGCCGCAATTGACCACGTCCGGGAATGTAACTGTTCAGTCTGTAGCAAGCGGGGCGCGCTCATATTCAGAGTACCCGAAAACGCTCTGGAAATCATCACACCGCTTGAAGGCCTGCATCTCTACCAATGGGGAACCAATACCGCGCGGGACTATATTTGCCACACCTGCGCAATATTGACGTTTCGCCGCCCACGCACGTTAACGGCCGAGGAAAGGGTGCGCGGATACAAATCTTTCGAAGGTTGGGCAATTAACACAAGGTGTCTTGAAGGGTTTGACCCTACGTCTGTTCCCACAATCCATGTCGATGGGAAAAGCCTGGGCCTCAATTAGGCTATGTACGCCGCAGCCTGATAACCACATCCACTTTGGAAATTTCCGCACCAGCTGGAGCATCTGGCAAGCTGGAGATCTCAAGCCCGTCGGCCGGGGCGTCCATCAATTCGGCACTGTCTTCCCACAAAAAATGCGGATGATCATCGAGGCGTGTATCAAAATAGCACTTGGACCCGTTCACCGTTATTTCCCGCAATAGCCCGGCGGCGCTGAATGCCTTTAGCGTGTTGTAAACTGTGGCCAGCGAAACTGTATCCTCATTGGATCGGGTCGCCTCAAACAGGCTTTCGGCTGTGACATGCCGGTCCTGACCGTCACCGACCAAAAGTGTGGCCAAAGCCAGCCGTTGGCGGGTCGGGCGCAGGCCACCGCTGGCAAGCCAACTGGTGCCGCGTGTTATTTCAGTTTGGATATTCGACATGTTATTTCCCATTCTTCCCTTCTATATAGGGCGCAAATCCCCTCGGTATCAAACAAAAATCGCCAATTTCCCGTGTACTGCCTGCACTTGCCACCGCCAAGAGGTGGATGGTAGACGGGAAGAGAGCAGGATAAATACCAATTGAGGCATAACTGAATGGCAGATTTTCCGACAAGTTTTGACAAAGAAGGGTTGCTTAAATGCGCGCGTGGGGAACTTTTTGGCCCCGGCAATGCGCAATTACCCGAGCCCCCGATGCTGATGATGGACCGGGTAACAGAAATCAGCGAAGACGGCGGCGAACATGGCAAGGGCCATGTGGTGGCGGAATTCGACATCAACCCCGACCTGTGGTTTTTCGATTGCCATTTTCCGGGCAACCCGATCATGCCCGGCTGCCTTGGCCTGGACGGGTTGTGGCAGCTGACCGGTTTCAATCTGGGTTGGCGTGGCTGGCAGGGGCGCGGCTATGCGCTGGGTGTGGGTGAGGTCAAGCTGACCGGCATGGTGCGCCCGGATCGCAAGATGATCACCTATTACGTCGATTTCACCAAAGCCATCCAGAACCGCCGCCTGACTATGGGTGTAGCAGATGGCAGGGTTGAAGCAGATGGAGAGGTTATCTACCTCGTTAAAGACATGAAAGTCGCACTGTCCGAAAGCTAACATAAATATGAATGAAGGAGCCGCCCATGCGCCGAGTGGTCATTACAGGAATGGGGATTGTATCCCCGATCGGAAATACGCTGGCTGATGTTACCGCCAGCCTGAAGGCCGGTAAATCCGGCATCAAAGCCGAGCCAAAATACGCTGAACACGGCTTTCGCAGCCAGATCGCCGGGGTGCCGGAAATTGATCTGGTCGCCAGTATCGACAAGCGTCAGTTGCGTTTCATGGGGCCGACGGCGGCCTATGCTTATCTGGCGATGGAGCAGGCTATTTCTGACAGTGGGCTGGAGGAAAGAGATGTTTCCAATGAGCGCACTGGTCTGATTGCCGGGTCCGGTGGTCCAAGCACATCCAACCTGTTCAACGCCCACAATATCGTCATTGAAAAAGGCGCGCCAAAACGCATGGGGCCGTTCATGGTGACGCGGGGCATGTCCTCCACCGTTTCGGCCTGTCTGGCGACACCGTTCAAGATCAAGGGCGTGAACTATTCCATCACCTCGGCCTGTTCCACATCCGCCCATTGCATCGGTGCCGGCGTTGAACAAATCCAGTTTGGCAAACAGGACATCATATTCGCCGGCGGCGGCGAAGAAGTGGACTGGACCCTGTCTTGCCTGTTCGACGCCATGGGCGCGATGAGCAGCAAGTATAACGACACCCCCGAAAAAGCCGCCCGCGCATTTGACGCGACCCGCGACGGTTTTGTGATTGGCGGCGGTGGTGGCATGCTCGTGCTGGAGGAACTGGAGCACGCCAAGGCACGCGGCGCCAAGATTTATGCCGAAGTTACGGGTTACGGTGCCACTTCTGATGGCCACGATATGGTGGCCCCGTCAGGTGAAGGCGGGCAGCGGGCAATGAAACTGGCCACAGCAACCATTGGCGATCGGAAAGTGGATTATATCAACGCCCACGGCACATCTACGCCGGTTGGAGACGTTATCGAGGTCGAAGGTGTGCGCGCCGTACTGGGTGAAGACCACGCGCCAATATCGTCGACCAAATCAATGACCGGCCACGCGCTTGGCGCGGCAGGCGTAAATGAGGCGATCTATTCCCTCTTGATGATGGAGCATGGCTTTATCGCGCCGTCGATCAACGTCAACGAACTTGACCCTGCCATTCGCCCGGAAGAGATTGCAACCGTTATGCAAGAGGCCGAACTCGACACTGTCCTGTCCAACAGCTTTGGCTTTGGCGGCACCAATGCCAGCCTGGCCATGAGCAAATATCACGGGTGACACAATGGCTGATCTGATGACCGGAAAACGCGGCCTTGTAATGGGTGTCGCGAATGAACGCTCAATCGCGTGGGGTATTGCCAGGACTTTGGCCAGCGAGGGCGCAAAACTGGCGTTTTCTTATCAGGGCGAAGCGTTTGGGCGTCGACTGCAACCACTTGCGGAATCCATTGGATCGGACCTGCTGGTCGATGTGGACGTCACCGATGCCGCGTCAATGGATGCAGCATTTTCGCAAATCGCTGCGAAGTGGGACCAACTGGATTTTGTCATCCACGCCATCGCATTTTCGGACAAAAATGAACTGACCGGACGGTTTGTCAACACGTCGCGCGAAAACTTTCGCAATACGCTGGATATTTCCTGCTATTCGCTGATCGATGTCGCCCGACGTGCCGCCCCATTGATGAAAAATGGCGGCACAATTCTGACCCTTACCTTTGACGGCTCAACCAGTGTTATGCCGAACTACAATGTGATGGGTGTGGCCAAAGCCGCATTGGAATCAACCGTGCGATATCTGGCCAGTGATCTAGGCACCGACGGCATCCGTGTTAACGCAATTTCCCCCGGCCCGATGAAAACCCTTGCCGGGGCGGCCATTGGCGGGGCGCGGAAAACCTTCCGCCACTCTGAAGCCAACGCCCCAATGCGTGCCAACGCAACGCAGGAATCCATAGGCGGAACAGCGGTTTATCTGGCATCTGACTATGGCTCCAGCACCTCTGGCGAAGTGATCCATGTCGATGGCGGTTATCACATTATGGGCATGCCGGCGGCTGAAAACCTCTGATCTGGAAACAGTCTGTCTACAGAGTACCTCTATAAGAGCCACCAACAATCGTTGTAAATTGAGCCAAGCGAAACCGCCGGGGGGGCAGTTTCAAATATTGGTGGGCGGTTTTACCAATGGTTCTGGTTTTCTTCTCTTTGCTGCTTTGTCTTGCGACGGTTTTTGCGTTGCGTGGCAATTATGCGGGTGCCGGCTCGGTCACCGTATCTGGTTTTAACGGCATTGGGGTAGTGGCGGGCTTTATCGTCTTTGTTGGCGCGGCGGCGACACTGGGCATTCCGTTTGGTATACCTTTGATTATCGCCTTGCTTTTACATGAACTGGGCCACGTCCTCGCCTATCGAATGCTGGGGCATGAGGGTGTAAGATTTCGCCTTGTCCCGCTGCTAAGCAAATCTAAAATCTCCGATCAGCCACTGAAAACCGACGGCGAAGAATTCTTCGTAGCTATTATGGGCCCGGCATTTTGTTTGGGTCCGATGGCCTTGGCGATGACGCTGTCAGCCGCCCTGGCCCCGACAATGCCCGAAGTTGCCAGGACGTTCTGGATATTTTCAGTCACCTGTGGCGCGTTGAACTTTATCAACCTATTGCCGTTCTGGCCCTTTGACGGTGGAAGATGCGCGCGTACAGCCGTCGCCAATTTCTGGCCAAATCTGGCGCCCGCGATGACGGTATTCATGAGTGCGGCGATGGCCACCGCATCGCTTCGCACCAGTTCCGTCGCCCTGATGGTCATGGCCGCCGTTGGTGCGCAAAGCCTGCTCCGCCGCAGCCCGTCCGGGCGCACAAAGATGGACGCCGACACTGGTCTGATCGCCCTTGCCGCCTACGCATTCACCATGGCCGCACACTTTAGCGCGAGCTGGCTGTTGTTCCAGGCCTACTTCTAAACCACCCCTTCACACTACCAGCCACCCATGTCACTCTTTCGCAAATCGAAAGGGCCAACATGGCGATCACCACCTGTATTTTCGACGCCTATGGCACATTGTTTGACGTCGCCGCGGCCGCGCGTGAAGTAGCGTCAGAACCGGGGCAGGAACAGCTCAACAAGGTTTGGCAAAAATTGGCTGCGGATTGGCGCTTGAAACAGCTGCAATACACATGGTTGCGCGCGCTATCAGACGCCCATACAGATTTCTGGGAAGTCACCCAGAACGGGCTGGACTGGGCACTGGAGGCCAACGAACTGAATGACCCAGCCTTGCGCGAACGCCTTTTGGCGCTGTATTGGAAATTGTCAGCCTATCCGGAAGTACCGGTGATGCTGGGTGCGCTGAAAACGGCAGGCCTGAACACCGCTATCCTGTCCAACGGCTCGCCGGATATGCTGGACGCAGCCGTGCAATCCGCCGGGTTGCGGGACGTGCTGGATGACGTCCTTTCCGTGCAAGACGTCGGCATTTTCAAACCCCACAAATCGGTCTACCAGATGGTTCCGGACCGGTTTAAATGCACCAAAAATCAGGTGTTGTTCGTCTCTTCCAATGGTTGGGACGCCGCCGCTGCAACCGGTTTTGGTTTTCACACCGTCTGGGCTAATCGCGCAGGCGAACCGGTGGATCGTCTGCCATGGACTCCTGAAAACATCCTGACCGACCTCACCAAAATACCCGAACTGGCCGCAGCGCTGTGATGCAATACTTTACCACATTCGACGGGTTGAAACTGGCCTACATGGATGAAGGCACCGGCCTGCCGGTCCTTTGCCTGCCGGGCCTGACCCGCACTTCTCACGATTTTGATTATTTGGCACCCCACCTGCCAGATGTGCGCCTGATCCGGTTGGATTACCGAGGACGTGGGGCCTCGGATTGGGCCGACGACCCGCTGACCTACTCCGTTCCCGTTGAGGCACAGGACGTAATCGCCCTGCTCGACCATCTGGGGCTGGAAAAGGCCGCCATCCTTGGCACATCGCGGGGCGGGATTATTGCTATGATGCTGGCGGCAACCGCCAAAGACCGGCTGCTGGGTGTGGCGCTGAACGACATCGGACCCGAGATTGACCAAATCGGGCTGGACCGGATCAAGGATTATCTTGGGATAGACCCAAAATTCAAAACACAGGCTGAAATGGCCGCCGCGATGCCCGCTGGCATGATTGGCTTTGCCAATGTACCAATCCAGCGCTGGCAGGACGAGGTGGAGCGGCACACGCTTGAGACGGCGCAGGGTCTAACTGTGAACTATGATCCCAAACTGCGGGTTGTTTTTGAAGCGGCTTCAAAGCAACCTGATCCAGATCTCTGGCCATTGTTTGACGCTTTGGGCGGGCTGCCGCTGGCGCTGATCCGAGGCGCTAATTCTGACCTGCTATCCACGAACACGACCGCCGAGATGCGTAAACGCCGCCCCGATATGGTGTTTTCCAATGTACCCGACCGGGGCCACATCCCGTTTTTGGATGAGCCTGAAGCGTTGGCTGTAATCCGCAGCTGGTTAGAGGCGTGCCAATGAATATCGACATGATTGAAGCCGCCCGGCAGCGGCTAAAAGGACAGGCACGGCGCACGCCATTACTGACTTCCCCGTTCCTCGATGAAATCGCCGGACGCCGCGTGTTCATTAAACCTGAATGCCTGCAACACACCGGTTCGTTCAAATTCCGCGGCGCGTGGTCTGCAATTTCCATGCTGTCACCAGAAGACGGCGCCAAGGGTGTTATCGCCTATTCCAGCGGCAACCACGCGCAGGGCATTGCGCTGGCCGCGCAGAAGCACCAGTTTCCGGCGGTGATCATCATGCCCTCAGACGCGCCAGAGCAGAAAATCAAAAACACCCGGAAACTGGGCGCAGAGGTCGTGCTATATGACCGCGCAACCGAGGACCGCGATGAAATTGGTAGCCGGCTGGCGGCAGAGCGCGGCCTGACGCTGATCAAACCTTTCGACAATGAATATGTGATCGCCGGGCAAGGCACCTGTGGTCTGGAAATAGCCGAACAGGCCGCTGAGGCCGGGATTGAAGACGCAACCGTTCTTGTGCCCTGCGGTGGTGGCGGGCTGACATCCGGCGTCGCGCTGGCGCTGGCGGCCAAGGCCCCCAAGCTAACGGTTCGCCCGGTTGAACCAGCAGAGTTTGACGATGTGGCCCGTTCGTTGATCTGCGGCAAGCGGGAGGAAAACACACGGCGCGACGGCTCCATCTGCGACGCGGTGATCACCCCCATCTGTGGCGAACTGACCTTTCCAATCATGAAAAAACACTGCGGGCCCGGCTTGGTTGTATCAGAAGACAATTGCCTGCGCGCCATGTCAGACGCCTTCAGACGCCTGAAACTGGTTGTCGAGCCCGGCGGCGCGGTGGCGCTGGCGGCTGCACTTTACCACGGTGAAGAAATTCAGGGTGATACAGTTATTGTCGTGGTTTCAGGCGGCAATGTAGACGCCGACATGTTCGTTACAGCACTAGAAAAACACAGGTAGTAAAATGACCAAATTCACGATTGCCAGCTTTAATGTCAAAAACCTGATCGGTGCAGATCAGGAGTATTACAGGTTCGAAAAATACACCCCCGAAGAACACGCCTGGAAAGAAGCATGGCTGGCCGATCAGCTGTTCACTATGGACGCCGACATCGTGTGTTTTCAGGAAATATTTGACGAAACAGCCCTGCGCGATGTGATCAGTGAAACCGATTTGCGCGGCGAGGCCAGCAATGCCGATGCACTGCCGGATCGCTCCAAACGCTACGCCAAAAAGGCGATATTTCGCAAACTGGCGTACACGCCTTACACCGAAGCGGCGCTGGCATTTGCACCTAACGCTAACGACGGCGAGCCCGGTCAGCGCCGCCCCGGTCTGGCGATAGTTTCGCGCCTTGGATTTGTCGGCAAACCGCAGATTTATCAGGACTTGCCCGAACCACTTAGCATTCCGCTTCAGGAACTTTCCGGCGACGATGGTGGGCATTTCAAAATTTCGCGCCTGTCGCGCCCGATCCTAAAGGCCCGCGTGCCGGTCGACAATCAGGTGATCACCATTTTCAACTGCCACCTGAAATCAAAACTCGGCGAATTCATCAAACCCAAAGGCGCTGAATTCGCCCCCGAAAGTGACCTTACCAACTACGACGCCCATGGCCGTTCTCTTGGTGCGTTGCGCGCCGGGTTGCGACGGATGGCCGAAGCCTGGGTGTTGCGCGGATTGATACTGGAAGAACTGGCCAAGGGCCGCCCGGTGCTGGTGATGGGTGATTTCAACGATGGCGAACACGCGGTTTCATCGGAAATAGTTACCGGCGAAACCCCGTTCAAAAATTATTCATGGATGCGCCGCCATGACGCCACGAAAGCCAACCAACGCTATTCCAAAGAAGATGCCAAAGCGATCCATGAAGCGATCGAAGCAGTTCGCCTGCATTCTGCCGAAAAACAATTCGTGCGCCGATCCCTGCGCGACATGGTCTACACATCGGCCTTTGGCGGCGTCTATGAAAGCATCGACCAGATCCTGATGTCCCGCCATTTCCTGCCGGAATATTCCAAACATATCAGCGAGATGGAGTATTTCAGCGTATTGAACGATCACCTGACCGACGGCTCACACCCGGAAGCTCCTTATAACAAGCTCGCCTCTGACCACGGACAGATCATCGCCCATTTCAAAATGCGACATTCGGATTAAACCATGACCAACCCCTGCATCATCTGCATTGCCATCACCGGCTCTGTCCCGCGTAAAGAAAACAACCCGGCAGTGCCGATCACCATAGCGGAACAAATCGAAAGCACCCACGCCGCGTATGAGGCCGGGGCGTCTATCGCCCATTGCCATGTCCGCAACGATGACCAGACCCCCAGTTCTGATCCCGACAGGTTCGCCGCCCTGATGGAGGGCATCAAAAAGCATTGCCCCGGCATGATCATCCAGTTGTCCACCGGTGGGCGTTCGGGTGCCGGTCAGGAGCGCGGCGGCATGTTATCCCTGCGCCCTGACATGGCGTCGCTTAGCGTTGGATCCAACAATTTCCCGACCCGCGTCTACGAAAACCCGCCCGATCTGGTGGATTGGCTGGCCAGCGAAATAGTCAAATACGACATCAAGCCCGAGATTGAAGCGTTTGATCTTTCACACATCGTGCACGCCACCCGTTTGCAGGCCGATGGCCGTCTGAAAGGCCCGCTCTATGTACAATTCGTCATGGGCGTTAAAAACGCCACCCCGGTGGATGAACCGATATTCAAATTCTACATCGAGACCCTGAAACGCCTCGCCCCCGACGCCATCTGGTGCGGCGCAGGTGTCGGCCCCGGCCAGATAATAGTGAACGAGTGGTCGATCCGCGCGGGCGGTCATACCCGCACCGGTCTGGAAGACAACATGCGCCTGAACCGGGAAACTTTGGCACCCTCAAATGCCGCTTTGGTGGCGCGCGCCACCGAGCTATGTGAAAAATATGAACGCCCCGTGGCCTCCTGCCAGCAAGCCCGCGAAATCCTTTGTCTGCGCCCTGAAACCTGAACCTAAATTTCTTTCGGCCCAACCCCTTTGAAAACTAAACCGATCGGTTTATATGCAAAGGATCCGCTGGACGTCCGGCATCATTTTACTGAGCAATTATGACCCCGCGCCTCCCCGTTATTTTTATCCTGATCACGGTCGTCATTGACGCCATGGGCATTGGCCTGATCATGCCGGTAATGCCCGGGCTGATCAAACAGGTGCAGGGCGCGACACTTGGTCAGGCCGCATTATGGGGTGGCGTTCTGGCGACATCGTTCGCCGTTATGCAGTTCCTTTTTGGTCCGGTGCTGGGCAACCTGTCTGACCGATATGGCCGCCGCCCGGTATTGCTGGCCTCACTATTCGTAATGACGTTGGATTATCTGGTGATGGCCGTCGCGGGCACAATCTGGCTTTTGTTTTTGGGCCGTCTGGTGGGCGGTGTGGCCTCTGCCACCCAATCCACCGCAAGTGCGGCGATGGCCGACATATCCGAACCAGACAAAAAAGCTGCGAACTTTGGACTGGTCGGCGCGGCGTTTGGCATCGGTTTTGTATTTGGCCCACTGATGGGCGGCTTGCTGGGCGGCTACGGCACCCGCGCACCGTTTTATGCAGCCGCAGCCATTGCAGGAGCAAACCTGATTTTCGGCTACTTCGCCATGCCCGAAACGGTCACCGACCGGATCAGACGCCCGTTTGAGTGGCGCCGCGCCAACCCGTTTGGGGCGTTCAAAAACATCGGTAAGCTCCCCGGCCTGAAGGGCTTGATGGTCACCGTGTTCATCAGCGCCGTTGCGTTTTTCGTATACCCCGCGGTCTGGGCCTATTACGGTGAGGCGCGATTTGGCTGGGGCAGCGAAATGATTGGTCTGTCACTGGCGGCGTTTGGTCTGTCCATCGCCATCGTGCAGGGTGTGCTGATCCGTCCGATCCTGCGCGTGCTTGGCGAGCGAAACACCGTGATCCTGGGCCTATCAATCGACGTCGGCGCATTCATATTGCTCGGCTTCATTACCAGTGGAACTCTCGCGATCCTGCTCACCCCATTAACCGCACTTGGCTCTATCGCCGGCCCCGCGTTGCAAGGTATAATGTCGCGCACCGCCAGTGATGACCAACAGGGCGAATTGCAGGGAATGCTGACCAGTATCAACGCCGTTGCCATCATCATTGCGCCCTTGGTGATGACCCAGATTTTCTGGTATTTCACCAGTGCTGGCGCACCTGTTGTCCTGCCCGGCGCCCCGTTCTTGCTGTCAGCGGTACTGACCCTGATCAGCATTGGGATATTCGTCGCCGCCCGACCAAGACAGCCCAAAACCTAAGCGACACACCTGCGTTTTCCGCTTGATCCGAACAGCGACCACGACCAAGCTGGCGTGACAACCAAGGGGAACCAAATGCCTATTATCAAAGCTGCCGTCTGCCACGAATTTGGCCAGCCTTTGGTCGTCGAAGATGTCATGCTCAAAACCCCCGGTATGGATGAAGTCGAAGTCACGCTGGAAGCCTGCGCGATCTGCCAGTCTGACATTTCGTTTGCCGAAGGTGGCTGGGGCGGAACCCTTCCGGCCGTATACGGCCACGAAGCCGCCGGGCGTATTACTGCGATCGGCGCGAATGTCAGCGGTTACAAGATCGGCGACCCGGTGCTTGCCACCCTGATCCGAGCCTGCGGTACCTGCCCGTCCTGCGCCAGCGGCACACCGGCCTACTGCGCAACACCCTACGAGCGTAACCAAGGGCCATTGAGCACAACAAGCGGTGGCGAAATGGAGCAAGGCATGTCAACCGGTGCATTCGCCGAAAAGGTTGTGATCCACCGCTCACAAATTGCCCGCATCCCCGAAGAAATGCCGATGACATCCGCCTGCCTGCTATCCTGCGGTGTCATTACTGGCGTAGGTGCGGTGGTGAACACCGGTCAGGTCCGCCCCGGCGAAGTGGTCGTCGTGATCGGCGCAGGCGGTATCGGATTGAACGCCATTCAGGGCGCGAGGATTGCCGGAGCATCTCGCATCATCGCCGTTGATATGTCCGAAGAAAAACTGACAACTGCACGGGAATTCGGCGCGACCGACGGCATGCTCGCCACCGATCCCAAACCATGGAAAGCTGCGTTCAAGGCCGCTGGCCGTGGGGCGGATGCGGTTTTCGTCACAGTCGGCGCGATCCCGGCCTTTGACACCGCGCCGCGTTATCTGGCCGCGAAAGGCCGCATGGTAATGGTAGGTATGCCCCATTCCGGTGAACATTCCAGCTATGAACCGGTGGTTATTGCGGCCCTTGGCCAGGGGATGGTCGGCACCAAAATGGGTGACACTGTGCTGTCGCGTGATATTCCGTGGATGGTGGACCTGTACCAACAGGGCCGTCTGAAACTCGATGAACTGGTGTCGGGTACCTGGCCTCTGGACCAGATCAACGAAGCAATAACTGACACCAAATCAGGCGCTGCCCGGCGCAATGTCATTGTATTTTAGGCGCTAATCCTCGTCCATCGCGTGACCCCAATCGTAAACCACAATGCCCGTGGTTTCACGCGCGCCAAGGCTGCGGTAAAGCCCGCGGGCGGCTGCGTTGTTATCCTCGGTCGCCAACCAGATATCCGGGTCGCCGTCGGCCTTGACCAAGACCAGCAACGCCCGCGCTAACCGCAGCCCGATGCCGCAGCGCTGATAATCTTTATGCACACCTACCTCATTGATGAAAAACGCAGGCTCTTTATCCGGGTGCAGCATAAACACGCCGCTGGCCATGCCGATCACCTGCCCTTGATCCAGCGCAACCACGATTTTGTGCAGGTCGGATGCAAGAAACGCCTTGGCCTGTTCTGGAATGATCGGATTGTCGAAAGTGTCCGGGCGGATATCTTCCAAAACGGCCATATCATCCCGCCCCAGCACTTGAATCTGAATATCGTCGGACATTTCCAACCCCTTCGATTTCACTTGCGTCAGAATAAATTCAGGCACAGGTTTTGACAACTGCTTAGGGAAAAACAAATGCGCCTCCGGGATTTGGAAATATTCATCGTCTCACCCCCTGCCCCCGGCTGGGGTGGGCGGTATTGGATCATCGTAAAGCTGACCACCGATACCGGCGTTGTCGGCTACGGCGAATGTTATGCCAGCAGCGTCGGACCCGAGGCAATGAAGGGGGTTATCAGCGACGTATTTGCTCGCCACATGGCAGGCGAAAACCCGGAAAACATTGAGCTAATGTACCGCCGAGCATATTCATCCGGTTTCACACAACGCCCGGACCTGACTATAATGGGTGCGTTTTCGGGCTTAGAGATTGCCTGCTGGGACATCCTTGGCAAAGACCGCGACCGCCCGGTCTGGGCGTTGATCGGCGGCATGATGAATGAACGGGTGCGATCCTACACCTATCTCTACCCCCTGCCCGACCACAGCGCCCATGACTTCTGGACCTCACCGGAACTGGCCGCTGAAAGCGCCGCTGCAATGGTCGATCTGGGTTTTACCGCCATTAAATTCGACCCCGCTGGCCCCTATACCATACGGGGTGGCCACCAGCCGGCAATGTCCGACATCACCCGCTCGGTTGCCTTTTGCCAGGCCATACGGGATGCCGTCGGCGACAAGGCAGACCTGCTGTTCGGCACCCACGGGCAATTCACTACATCCGGCGCGATACGGTTGGCTAAAGCATTGGAAAAATTTCAGCCTTTATGGTTTGAAGAACCGGTTCCACCCGATAGCGTTGGTTCCATGGCCCGCGTCGCTGCAGCCACCAGCATCCCCATAGCCACCGGCGAACGCCTGACCACAAAAGCTGAATTTGCACCGATCCTGCGGGCCGGGGCCGCGTCGATCCTGCAACCCGCACTGGGTCGCGCAGGCGGCATTTGGGAGGGCAAGAAAATTGCAGCTATGGCAGAGGTCTACAACGCCCAGATCGCCCCGCATCTTTATTGTGGCCCGGTGGAATGGGCCGCCAACATCCACCTGTCGGTCTCAATCCCCAACCTGTTGATGGCCGAAACGATCCTGACCGGTGGCGAATTTCATATGGCCTTGATCAAGAATTCAATCACTTGGGAAGAAGGATTCATCCACGCCCCCACTGCTCCGGGACTGGGTATCGAATTTGACGAAGATCTCGCCCGCGCGCACCCCTACACCGGCGACGGGTTGCATCTGGAGATGCAGGAAGCCCCCTGTGATTATGTAAATGAAAACCACTTTGTTGGTGGTGCGCCGGTGAAGAAATAATGACAAGATTGTTGAACTTAACAGCCAAAGCCGCGCGCCTTGTGCTTGCCCCTGAACTTGGCGGTGCAATTGCGTATTTGGATGTCGATGCGAAACCGGTTTTGCGCCCATGGACCGGTGACATATCTGGCAGCCTGTTCGATCTGGCCTCTAACATTCTTGTACCGTTTTCGAACCGGCTGTCGGGCGGCGGTTTCAACTGGAACGGCACACGCTATGCTATAGCTCCAAACGTATCCTTTGAAGCCCTGCCCATCCACGGCGACGGGTTTCAAAAGCCTTGGGATATTACCTCGCACCGCGATGGTGCGGCGACTCTGCAACTGAACAACGGCCAGATTGGCCCGTTCAGATACGCCGCACAACAAGTGTTCACGCTCACCCCAACTGGCCTGCGCATTGACTTGAGCATGACCAATACCGGGCCTGAGCCGCTGCCTTTTGGCTATGGCTTTCACCCGTGGTTCCCAAGGGATGGCGACACCAGACTGACCTTCACAGCAAAGGGCGTCTGGATGGAGGACGATGATAATTTACCAACAGATTATCTGGAACTCTCAGCCAATCCTGATTGGGATTTTAGTGCAGATCGCCCTTTGCCTGACCACCTGATCGACAACCCTTGGGGGGAATGGACAGGAACCGCCCGGATTACCCAAGGTGCCGCCAACACTTCGGTGGACATCTCTGCATCAGAGGCGCTTAACCATGCGATCGTCTATTCCAAAGGGGCAGATTGTGATTTCATTTGCTTTGAACCGGTTTCACAGGCGATCAACGCCCATAATGACCCAGACCTGCCCGGCTTGAAAATTCTAAATCCGGGTGAAACAATGAGCGATTTCATGCAGTTAATATGGAAACCCTAAAGGCTCCAGATTGCTTTCGCATTCCGCTGAAAAAGTGCTGCGCGGTCATCTGCTGACCAATCGTTAGTCAACGCCCGTATCGCCGCAACCCAGGTTTCCAAGCCGCCACCAAGATTGCAAACCGGGCTATCGCTACCCCAGATCACCCGCCCGTGACCAAAGCACTGCACGGTGTGTTCAACGTAGGGCCGGATATCATCCAGCCCCCAGCTTTCCGGGTCAGCGTAAGCAATAACACCCGAGATTTTGGCAATGATATTTGGTCGTTCCGCCAAAGCAGACATACCCTTGGCCCAGCCATCAAATTCCCCACCTTTAATGTCGGGGACACCGCAATGATCCAGAATAAACTGAACATCCGGGCAATGGTCCACCAGTTCTGCCGCCAGCCCCAGTTGCCGCCCCAAAACACACAGATCAAAAGTCAGCCCGGTCCCTGACAAGCGCTTAACATTGTTACGAAATAGCGGGGTTTGCGACAGCGCGTCCGGCATTTCATGCAATATGCGGCGAAACCCAAATATTTCCTGATTAGACACCGCCCAATCCAGATACTCTGGAAAGTCCCCATTTTCGGGCCGACAGGCCGATATTGCGCCGCGCATCAAGCCGTCTGACTGATCCATCAGCTCAGTAACCAGCGCGGTCTCATCTCTGATCTGCGCCTCAGCAACGTCCACTTCCATATGCAGGCAGCCGGTGATCCCCAGCCTTTTGGCGCTCTGCATATACTTGTCCAGCCGATAGGGCCGGTTCAGCACCTGAACCCCTGACAGCCACGGGTATTCCAGACGGTCC
>VAPL010762165.1_pt1 | contig 15651 bp, 11 predicted proteins | sample 3395061 | NCBI WGS metagenome assembly VAPL01 (sample SAMN08290444, study PRJNA428436) | hydrothermal vent metagenome | isolation source: Deep-sea hydrothermal vent chimney 2 | place: Pacific Ocean: Juan De Fuca Ridge | depth 2182 m m | reverse complement strand
GTCGATATCGCTGCCGTTAATGTCGTCTTACCATGATCAACGTGTCCAATCGTCCCTACGTTTACGTGCGGCTTGGTCCGCTCAAACTTGCCTTTTGCCATGATTGTTTTCCTTTAAATATTCTATAAAAAGATCAATTATTTGTTGCTCATAATGGCTTCCGCCACGTTTCTTGGAGCCTCTGTGTAATGCTTAAATTCCATACTATAAGTTGCACGACCTTGCGATAACGAACGTACCGTTGTTGAGTATCCGAACATCTCAGCCAATGGCACTTCTGCACGAATTATTTTACCTGTTGCATTGTCTTCCATGCCCTGGATAATGCCGCGGCGTGATGATAAATCACCCATCACATCACCCATGTAATCTTCAGGCGTTTCGATTTCAACAGACATCATCGGCTCTAAAATAATTGGCTGCGCTTTACGCATACCATCCTTAAACGCCATCGAAGCGGCCATCTTAAATGCATTCTCATTCGAGTCAACATCATGGTAAGAACCATCAAATAAAGTTACTTTTGCATCTACCACAGGGAAACCAGCCAAGACACCTGAAGGGATCGTTTCACGCAAGCCTTTTTCTACTGCCGGAATAAACTCCCTTGGCACCGTGCCGCCTTTAATTTTATCGATAAACTCAAAACCAGCACCTGCTTCATTCGGCTCCATTTTAAGCCAAACATGGCCGTACTGACCTTTACCACCAGATTGCTTAACAAACTTACCTTCGACTTCTACTGTCTTCTTAAACGCTTCACGATAAGCCACTTGTGGTGCACCAATATTGGCCTCTACACCAAACTCGCGACGCATACGATCGACTAAAATCTCTAAATGCAACTCGCCCATACCCGAAATAATCGTCTGATTTGTTTCTATGTCTGTTTTAACGCGGAAAGAAGGATCTTCTTGCGCCAATCGACCCAACGCTAGACCCATTTTCTCTTGGTCAACTTTTGTTTTAGGCTCAACAGCAACGTGAATCACCGGCTCAGGGAACACCATACGCTCAAGAATGATTTCTTCACCAATCGCACAAAGCGTATCGCCTGTCGTTGCTTCTTTCAAACCAACAGCCGCTGCGATATCGCCAGCTCGCACTTCTTTAAGCGCTTCACGTGTATTTGCGTGCATTTCCACAATACGCCCGATACGCTCTTTTTTACCTTTAATCGGATTGTAAACACTATCACCAGCTTTTAGCGTACCTGAATAAACACGAATAAAAATCAACTGCCCCACAAATGGGTCTGTCATGATTTTAAATGCTAGCGCAGCAAACTTCTCATCATCAGAAGCTTTCAAGAACAACTCTTCGCCTTCATCATTTTCAGCACGCGTGTCTGGAATATCTGTCGGCGCTGGCATAAGCTCAACCACTTTATCCAACATGGCTTGCACGCCTTTATTTTTAAAAGCTGAGCCACACATCATCGGTACGATCTCAGAAGCGATGGTACGAATACGTAACCCTTCCAAGATATCTTCTTCAGACAAATCACCTTCTTCGAGGTATTTATCCATCAACGTCTCATTCGCCTCGGCCGCTGTTTCAAGCATATTTTCACGCCACTTATCACAATCAGCTTGCAATTCTGCAGGAATATCGCCGTATTCAAACTCCATACCTTGAGACGCTTCATCCCAGATAATAGACTTCATTTTTAATAAATCAATCACACCCGTAAATGTTTCAGCGGCGCCGACTGGCACCTGCACAGGCACTGGGTTTGCTTTTAGACGTGACCGCATCTGCTCGTAAACATTAAAGAAATCAGCACCAGCGCGATCCATTTTATTAACAAACGCGATACGCGGTACTTTATATTTATTTGCTTGACGCCATACTGTTTCAGATTGTGGCTGTACGCCACCAACCGCACAGTACACCATACACGCACCATCTAACACACGCATTGAACGCTCAACTTCAATTGTGAAGTCAACGTGACCTGGTGTATCAATAATATTAATACGATGCTCTTCGAATTGATTGGCCATACCCGTCCAAAAACAGGTAGTAGCCGCTGAAGTAATGGTAATCCCACGCTCTTGCTCTTGCTCCATCCAGTCCATTGTAGCGGCGCCATCATGCACCTCTCCAATTTTATGGTTAACACCAGTGTAATAAAGGATACGTTCTGTTGTCGTTGTCTTACCAGCGTCAATATGTGCAGAAATACCAATGTTACGGTAGCGTTCAATAGGGGTTTTACGAGCCACAATAATTACCTTTACTTAAATTCTTTTAAAGAGCGAGTTAACAATAACAATTAAAATCTGAAATGCGAGAATGCTTTGTTTGCTTCTGCCATACGGTGAACTTCTTCACGTTTTTTCATTGCAGATCCACGGCCTTCAGAAGCTTCCATTAATTCGGCTGCCAGACGCAAGCCCATTGATTTCTCACCACGCTTACGGGCAGCGTCACGCAACCAGCGCATGGCCAAGGCACTACGACGGTTAGGACGCACTTCGATAGGCACTTGATAGTTAGCGCCGCCGACACGGCGAGACTTAACCTCTACCAAAGGACGTAGATTGACTAGCGCCTCAGTGAACACTTCCAATGCATCCTTACCACTTTTAGCAGTAACTTGATCGAAAGCACCGTACACGATGCGCTCAGCAACTGATTTTTTACCACCAGTCATCAATACATTTACAAATTTAGAAACTTCCTGACTAGCAAATTTTGGATCAGGAAGAATGTTGCGTTTTGGAACTTCTCTACGTCTAGGCATAATATTCTCTATTCTCTATTCTATTTCTTAGCTGCTTTAGGGCGTTTAGCACCATATTTAGAACGTCCTTGCTTACGATCTTTAACACCTGCAGTATCCAGGCTACCACGCACCATGTGATAACGCACACCAGGCAAATCTTTCACACGACCACCACGTAATAACACCACGCTATGCTCTTGTAAGTTATGGCCTTCACCACCAATATAGCTAATGACTTCATAACCATTGGTTAAGCGTACCTTAGCTACTTTACGTAAAGCCGAGTTAGGCTTTTTAGGTGTTGTTGTGTAAACACGCGTACAAACACCCCGTTTTTGAGGACAAGCCTCCAGTGCAGGCACATTACTTTTTACAACCACCTTTTTGCGTGGCTTACGAATTAACTGATTAATGGTTGGCATTACTTGTAACCCTTTTAAAATCTTTCAATAAACTTAACGATTTACGCTGATTCAGTATAAAAAACAGGTTAATTGCTGGCAATTAGCCTATTCTGAAAAACTCAGCATTGTATGGAGCAGGCGCCTTCGTGTCAAGGTAAAGTTGGTTAGAATTTTAATCTAAACCAACAATCACCTTCACACAAAAACAACATGCACTATTCTGCAGGTGCCTCAATATTTGGCGCCTCTGCTTTAACTTCAGCATCCGCGGCAACTTCAGTGGCTTCTGCGCCCTCTTCTGAAGAAGGTTCATCTTTAGCAAAAAGCTCTTCCGCAGCTGCAGCTGCTGGCGACACATCTTCACCTGATGCTTTTCTCTTACGCGCTTCATGATAAGCCAAACCTGTACCTGCAGGAATCAAACGACCCACGATGACATTTTCTTTCAAGCCGCGCAACTCATCACGCTTACCTAAAATGGCCGCCTCTGTTAACACACGTGTTGTTTCTTGGAAAGAGGCAGCAGAAATAAACGAATCAGTCGCCAATGAAGCCTTGGTTATCCCTAGCAGCACATACTCGTACACTGCTGGACGCTTGTCTTCTGCAACAAGCACTTCATTAGCTGCCAAAACATCAGCACGCTCAACTTGCTCACCTTGAATGAAGCTAGTATCACCTGAATCTGCAATACGTACACGACGTAACATTTGGCGCACAATCACTTCGATGTGTTTGTCATTAATTTTCACGCCTTGCAAACGATATACATCCTGCACTTCGTCAATCACATAACGCGCCAATGCCTCGCGGCCTTGTAAACGTAGAATGTCTTGAGGGTCTGCTGGACCATCTACAATAGATTCGCCTTTCGTTACCACTTGACCATCATGCGCTGTCACGTGCTTATCTTTGGCAATCAAGAATTCACTTGAGACACCATCGACATCAGTAATCACTAAACGCTGCTTACCTTTAGTATCCTTACCAAACGAAACAGTACCCGTCTCTTCAGCTAACATACCTGCATCTTTTGGTGAACGCGCCTCGAACAGTTCAGCAACACGTGGCAAACCGCCGGTAATATCACGTGTTTTAGATGATTCTTGAGGGATACGGGCAATCGCTTCACCCACACCAACATCTTGTCCATCTACCACTGTAATAATACTACCTAGCTGGAAAGTCACATTAACAGACAAGTCGCTGCCTGCAACTTTCACCTCTTCGCCTGATGCATCCAACAATTTAATTTGTGGACGCAAACCTTTCGTTTGACCAGCACGCTGTTTAGGATCAATCACCACTAACGAAGACAAACCGGTCACTTCATCAACTTGCTTCGCGACAGTAATACCTTCATCAACGTTTTCAAACTTAACTTGGCCCGCATACTCCGTAATGATTGGACGGGTATGTGGATCCCACGTTGCCAGTGATTGGCCCGCTTTAACAGCATCTCCATCTGACACCGTAATCGTCGCACCATATGGCACTTTATGACGCTCACGTTCACGACTAGTTTTATCATCCGTAATAATCACTTCGCCATTACGCGAAATCACCACTTTTTCATTACGTGAATTTGTCACGTAGCGCATGGTTGATGTAAAACCTAGCACACCATTTGATTTACTTTCAATTTGGCTAATTGAAGCCGCACGCGATACAGCGCCACCAATATGGAAAGTCCGCATGGTCAGCTGTGTACCAGGCTCACCAATTGATTGTGCAGCAATCACACCAACAGCTTCACCCATACTAATTAACTTACCACGACCTAAATCACGACCATAACAAGTTGCGCAGATGCCATAACGTGTACTACAGGTAAGTGCCGTACGCACTTTCACTTCATCAATACCCAGTGCAGAAATATTCTCGACCTCGTCCTCACCGAGCAATTCTCCAGCCGGATACACGACTTCTTGCGTTTCTGGATGTATGACATCTAATGCTGTTGTACGACCAAGAATACGGTCATGTAGCGGCTCTACAATCTCACCACCTTTAACTAACGCTTTGGTTACTAAGCCATCTGCTGTACCGCAATCATGCTCGGTTACTACCAAGTCCTGCGTTACATCGACCAAACGACGCGTCAAGTAACCAGAGTTCGCGGTTTTAAGCGCCGTATCAGCCAAGCCTTTACGCGCACCATGGGTTGAAATAAAGTATTGCAACACGTTCAAACCTTCTCGGAAGTTCGCTTTAATTGGTGTTTCAATAATAGAGCCATCTGGCTTAGCCATCAGACCACGCATACCAGCAAGCTGACGAATCTGCGCTGCTGAACCACGCGCACCAGAATCGGCCATCATGTAAATAGCATTGAATGATTCTTGCCTAATGACTTTACCTTTTTCATCTTTTACTTTTACGCCATCTGCATCAACAGCATCTTCTTCGCGCAGCTGTTTCATCATGGCATCAGCGATTTTATCGCCTGCACGACCCCAAATGTCGACCACCTTATTGTAGCGCTCACCCTGCGTTACCAAACCTGAAATATATTGATCTTCAATTTCTTTAATCTCAGATTCAGCGGCATTGAGTAATTCGCCTTTTTCTGGCGGCACTAACATATCATTGACGGAAATCGAAATGCCCGCTTTTGTCGCATAGGTGAAGCCCATGTACATCAGCTTATCAGCAAAGATCACTGTCGCGCGGATGCCCACTTTACGGAACGAAGCATTCATCAACTTAGAAATTTCTTTCTTCGTTAATGATTTACTTATATAACTAAAGGACAAGCCTGCTGGCAAGATTTCAGATAGTAAAGCACGCCCAACCGTTGTTTCATAACGGTTGATTTTTTCTGTCTTGTTGCCAACAACATCTAGCTCATATTCTTTAATACGCACCGTTACTTTTGCATGTAAATCAATCATGCCTTGGTCATACACACGTTGCACTTCTTTAATATCGCTAAAGCGCATACCTTCACCACGGGCCGCGATTCTTTCACGCGTCATGTAATAAAGACCCAGCACGATATCTTGCGAAGGCACAATAATAGGCTCACCATTGGCTGGTGATAGCACGTTATTAGAAGCCAGCATTAATGTACGCGCTTCCATTTGCGCTTCCAAACTTAGTGGCACATGTACAGCCATTTGGTCACCGTCAAAGTCTGCATTAAATGCTGCGCAAACTAAAGGGTGCAGTTGAATCGCCTTGCCTTCAATCAGCACAGGTTCAAATGCTTGTATCCCTAAACGGTGCAACGTTGGCGCACGGTTTAGCATCACAGGATGCTCGCGGATCACGTCATCCAAGATATCCCAAACTTCTGGGCCTTCTTCTTCTACCTTTTTCTTCGCCGCTTTAATCGTAGCCGCCAAACCTAATACTTCTAATTTGTGGAAGATAAATGGTTTAAATAACTCCAAAGCCATTTTTTTAGGTAAGCCACATTGATGCAATTTTAACTGCGGGCCAACCACAATTACCGAACGACCAGAATAGTCAACACGCTTACCCAGTAAGTTTTGACGGAAACGACCGCCCTTCCCTTTGATCATATCAGCCAGCGATTTCAACGGACGCTTGTTAGCACCTGTCATTACTTTACCGCGGCGGCCATTATCTAATAATGAATCTACTGCTTCTTGCAACATACGTTTTTCGTTACGCACAATAATTTCTGGCGCTCTTAGCTCTAATAACCTTCTTAAACGGTTGTTACGGTTAATAACGCGACGGTACAAGTCATTCAAATCTGATGTAGCAAAACGACCACCATCCAATGGCACTAATGGACGTAGCTCTGGTGGCAACACCGGCAAGATTTGAAGAATCATCCACTCGGGTTTAATACCAGACTTTTGAAACGCCTCTAATACTTTTAAGCGTTTTGCAATTTTTTTGATTTTTGCTTCTGATCCAGTAGCCGCCAAGTCTTCGTGTAGCTTCTCAATTTCTTTGCGAATATTCAGCGTTTGCAACAACGCACGCACCGCTTCCGCGCCCATCACGGCGCTAAACTCGTCGCCGTACTCTTCTACTTTAGAAATATAGTCATCTTCTGTTAGCAGTTGACCACGAAGAAGCGGCGTCATGCCAGGGTCGACAACAATAAATGCCTCGAAATACAGCACACGCTCAATATCACGCAAGGGAATATCTAACACCATGCCCAAACGACTTGGTAATGATTTTAAGAACCAAATATGCGCTACGGGTGAGGCAAGATCGATATGGCCCATGCGCTCACGACGCACTTTAGATAAAGTAACTTCTACACCACATTTTTCACAAATAACACCACGATGCTTCAAGCGTTTATATTTACCACATAAGCACTCGTAATCTTTAGTCGGACCAAAGATTTTTGCACAGAACAAACCATCACGCTCAGGTTTGAATGTACGATAGTTGATGGTTTCTGGTTTCTTAACTTCACCAAATGACCATGAACGAATTTTTTCAGGCGACGCTAACGCAACCTTAATCGCATCGAATTCCTCTTCTTGCGTTACCTGTTTAAATAAGTCTAATAGCGCTTTCATTTGACTTCTCCTCTAATGCGCCCACTAGGCGCATGAATAATAATTAGTTGCGATCTAAATCAATATCGATGGCAAGTGAACGAATTTCTTTTACTAACACGTTAAATGATTCAGGCATACCTGCCTCAATTTTGTGCTCGCCTTTTACAATGTTTTCATACACTTTAGTACGTCCGTTCACATCATCTGACTTAACGGTAAGCATCTCTTGCAAGGTGTATGCTGCGCCATAAGCCTCAAGCGCCCAAACCTCCATTTCACCGAAACGTTGGCCACCAAACTGCGCTTTACCACCTAGCGGTTGCTGCGTGACTAAACTATAAGGGCCGGTTGAGCGTGCATGCATTTTGTCATCCACCAAATGATGTAATTTCAATACGTGCATATAGCCAACGGTTACTGGACGCTCAAACTTGTCACCAGTACGACCATCGAACAAACTCAGCTGTGTTTTGCCTGCGTGGAACTGCAAGTGCTCAGTATGTTCATCATCATCTGGGAAAGCCAGGTCAAGCATCTGTTTAATGTCTGACTCTGCTGCACCATCGAACACTGGTGTCGCAAACGGTACGCCGTTGCGTAGATTTTTAGCAAGCTCAAGCACTTCAACATCAGACATAGATTTAATATCTTCTTTTTTTCCAGTACTATCATTGTAGATCTTATCTAAGAACTTACGCATTTCTGCCACTTTCACCTCAGCTTCTAGCATTTTGCCGATACGCATACCCAATCCTTTTGCGGCCCAACCTAAATGCACCTCTAAGATTTGACCAATGTTCATCCGTGATGGAACGCCTAGCGGGTTCAATACAATATCCAGTGGTGTACCATCCGCCATGTGCGGCATATCTTCTACTGGTGCAATTTTAGAAATCACACCCTTATTACCGTGACGTCCCGCCATTTTATCGCCTGGCTGGATACGACGCTTAACCGCAATATAAACTTTAACCATTTTCTGAACACCTGGTGGCAACTCATCACCTTGCGTCAATTTACGTTTTTTCTCATCAAAATCATTATCAAACTGCTCACGCGCGGCTGATAAACTGTCTTTTAATTGTTCTAACTGGCGCGCTGCATCTTCATCAGATAAACGAATATCAAACCAATCATAACGACCGACTAAATCTAAATATTCCGCCGATAAAGTTGTCCCTTTTTTCAGCTTTTCTGGACCGCCTGTAGCTATTTTACCTTCAAGCATGCGACGAATACGTCCAAACGTATCATCTTCCACAATACGCATTTGATCAGCCAAATCTTGTTTATAGTGTGCTAGTTGATCATCAACAATTTGTTGCGCACGTGTATCACGATCAATACCCTCTCGCGTAAATACCTGCACATCAATCACAACACCGCTCATCCCAGATGGAATACGCAATGAGGTATCTTTTACATCTGAAGCTTTTTCACCAAAAATAGCACGTAATAATTTTTCTTCTGGTGTGAGTTGTGTTTCGCCTTTTGGCGTTACTTTACCTACCAACACATCACCTGCTTCAACCTCAGCACCAATATAAATAATGCCTGACTCATCTAGACGACCCAGCATACGCTCTGATAAATTAGAGATGTCTTGTGTAATTTCTTCTGGGCCAAGCTTGGTATCACGTGCCACTACCGACAGTTCTTCAATATGGATTGAAGTATAGCGGTCATCTGACACGACACGCTCCGAGATTAAGATTGAATCTTCAAAGTTAAAACCATTCCAAGGCATAAAGCCTACCAACATATTTTGACCTAATGCCAATTCACCCATGTCTGTAGAAGCGCCATCGGCAATCACATCACCACGCGTCAAGTCGTCGCCTACTTTTACCAATGGACGCTGGTTGATATTTGTATTTTGATTGGAGCGTGTATATTTTGTTAAGTTATAAATATCCACACCCACTTCGCCCGCTTGTGCTTCATCATCATGCACCCGCACCACAATACGACTAGAGTCGACATAATCAACCATACCGCCACGAAGTGCTTGGACGGTCGTGCCAGAATCAATAGCAACAGTACGCTCAATACCCGTACCCACTACGGCTTTTTCTGCACGCAGACAAGGCACTGCTTGGCGTTGCATATTGGCACCCATTAATGCACGGTTTGCATCATCATGCTCCAAGAACGGAATCAGTGATGCCGCAACAGATACAATCTGACTTGGTGCAACGTCCATATACTCCACAGTATCTGGCTGGGCCATCGTGAACTCATTATGCTGACGAGAAGAAACTAATGCCTCTTTAAAACCACCTTTAGCATCCAATTCCGTATTCGCCTGCGCAATCATAAATGCACCCTCTTCTATTGCAGACAAATAATCAATCGTACCCGTTACTTTATTTTTAGCCACACGACGATAAGGTGTTTCCAAGAAACCGTATTTATTGGTGCGCGCAAATAAAGCAAGTGAGTTAATCAAACCAATATTTGGACCCTCTGGCGTTTCAATTGGACACACACGCCCATAGTGCGTGGTATGCACATCTCGCACTTCAAAACCGGCACGCTCACGTGTTAAGCCACCTGGGCCTAATGCAGAAATACGACGTTTGTGCGTAATCTCTGATAACGGGTTTGTTTGATCCATAAATTGTGAAAGTTGACTTGAGCCAAAAAATTCACGGATCGCACTAGAAACTGGTTTCGCATTGATCAAATCATGCGGCATCAAGTTATCAGACTCCGCCTGGCTTAAGCGCTCTTTAACAGCACGCTCGACACGCACCAAACCTGCTCGGAACTGGTTTTCGGCCAATTCACCCACTGAACGAATGCGACGATTACCCAAGTGATCAATATCATCAATCTCACCATGGCCATTACGCAACTCTAGCAACACTCCGACAACGCCAACAATGTCATCAACAGATAATATTTTTTCGCCTTCATCGTCATGCGCACCTACACGCTCATGAAATTTTTGCATCCAGTTAGCGCTACGGTCTTCGGGATTCGTAGGATACACACGACGATTAAATTTCATGCGTCCAACAACCGACAAATCATAGCGGTCAGGATTAAAGAACAAGCCTTTGAATAAAGCCTCTACTGCATCTTCAGTCGGCGGCTCACCTGGGCGCATCATACGGTAAATTGCCACACGTGCAGCGTATTGATCAGGCACCTCATCAATACGCAATGTTTGCGAAATAAAGCTGCCATGATCTAAATCATTGGCATATAGCGTATCGAGCTTCTTCACTTTTGCTTCAATAAGCTTTTCTAGCAACTCTTCAGTAATTTCATCATTTGCATTCGCGATGATTTCGCCTGTATCGGTATCGACAATATTTTTTACAATGGCACGACCCAAAATAAAATCAGTGGGTACGGCAATTTTTGTCACTTTTGCTTTTTCGATTTCACGAATATGCTTCACTGTGATGCGTTTATCTTTAGCAACCAACAAGTTGCCTTTTTTATCCAGCACATCAAATTTCGCCACTTCGCCGCGAAGACGATCTGGCACCAATGTATACTCTACGCCTTTAGCACTAATATGGAATGTATCCTGATCACCAAACATCTCTAAAATCTGCTCAGGATTAAAACCAAGTGATTTTAACAATACTGTCACTGGCATTTTGCGACGGCGGTCAACGCGGAAATATAAATAATCCTTAGGATCAAACTCAAAATCCAACCAAGAACCGCGGTAAGGAATCACTCGTGCTGAAAATAACAACTTACCTGAACTATGTGTTTTGCCTTTGTCATGCTCAAAAAATACACCTGGGCTACGATGTAATTGAGAAACAATCACCCGCTCTGTACCATTAATAACAAATGAACCATTGCCAGTCATCAGAGGCAATTCACCCATGTAGACTTCCTGCTCTTTTACTTCTTTTACCGTAGGCTTTGAAGCCTCTTTATCCATGATAGTCAAACGCACTTTTACACGAATAGGCGCTGCGTAAGTTAAACCACGCTGCTGACATTCTTTAACATTAAAAGGTGCTGCGCCTAATTGATAGCTCACATAATCCAAACGTGCATAACCTGAATGACTTTCGATAGGGAAAACTGTGCTGAAAGCCGACTCCAAACCTGCTTTTTTACGCTTATCTTGTGGAGTATCAGCCTGTAAAAAGGCTTTGTAAGATTCAAGCTGCATTGCTAGCAAATAGGGTATTTCTTGCACGCTCTCACGTTTAGCAAAGCTCTTACGAATACGTTTTTTTTCGGTAAAGGAATAGCTCATAGCGTCTCCTGATGTTTAGAGGGTAAAAAACAAAACACTTCTCAAATGCTCTGATTTATAACTTCATTCCATCGTTATCGTTTCGTTACAATTTGTTACATGTGCTGCCATTTAGAAACGGCGAAGGCTGGCAGTTACCTGCCAGCCTAGCCATACTAATACTGATGTATTATTTCAATTCGCCAGTAGCGCCAGCTTCAATCAATTTTTTCAATGCTTCGTCAGCATCGGCTTTGGCTAAGCCTTCTTTAATTGTTTTTGGTGCGCCATCAACCATGTCTTTAGCTTCTTTCAAACCAAGACCTGTTAACTCACGAACCGCTTTAATAACGCTCACTTTTTGCTCACCAATAGCGGTTAACACAACATCGAACTCTGATTTTTCAGCAGCAGCTTCGCCACCTGCAGCACCACCTGCTGCTGGTGCTGCTGCTACTGCAGCAGCAGCTGAAACACCAAATTTTTCTTCCATTTCTGTAATCAGCTCAGATAAATCCAATACCGACATCGAACTAATTGCTTCTAAAATATCTGCTTTTGAAATTGCCATTTGTAAAACTCCTAAAATTTAAAAATACTAAAGTTAATCGATTAATTAAGCTGCTTGCTGATCACGTACCGCAGCAAGACCGCGCACAAATTTGGTAGGCACTTCATTCAGTGTCTGCACAAATTTAGCAACAGGAGCTTGCATCGTGCCAAGCAATTTAGCCAACAACTCATCACGGCTAGGCATACTAGCAAGCGCTTTAATACCCGCTATACTCAATACCTCATTGGGCATTGCGCCCGTTTTAATCACGAACTTATCATTAGCCTTTGCAAAATCATTCATTACTTTTGCTGCAGCCACCGGGTCAGCAGAAATGCCGAACATCAATGGACCAACCATATCGTTTGATAAACCAGAAAATGGCGAACCTTCTACTGCGCGGCGTACTAATGTATTTTTCAATACGCGCAAATAAACACCAGACTTTCTAGCTTCGGCACGTAGTGATGTTAAATCTGTCACGACAATGCCACGATACTCAGCAAGAATGATTGCTTGCGCGGCTTCGATTTGCGCGCTAACTTCAGCAACTACTGCTTTTTTCTCTGTTAGATTGAGACTCAAGGTCTTTTCTCCTTCCGTTAATAAAGTACAAGTAATTATTAAACCTGTACCGCTTACGGCGTCCTTATTCAGGCAATACAAATATCCTGTATCGGGTTCGCCATCTGCGCTGGCCTCAGAGGATAAACCATAGAGGAATATAGAAAATATCTTCTCTATTCACCCACAACTTACCCGCTTCAATTAAATCCTCACGGATACCAACGGTCTTTGATGCTCTTGTTGCCTCAACTTCAAAACAACAAGCCCAAAGTTCTTACAATCAAACAACAATATTGTTTGATTTTAATAAATTATGCGATTGATGCTTGATCAATCCGTATCCCTGCACCCATTGTGCTAGAAACTGATAGCTTCTTAAGGAATACACCTTTTGTTACCGCAGGCTTCGCTTTACCCAAGGCGTCAACTAATGCAGCTAAATTTGTCTGCAATTGATCCACCGTGAAAGAAGCGCGCCCAATGGTGCAGTGCACATTGCCGCCTTTATCAGTACGATATTGCACCTGACCTGCTTTAGCGTTTTTAACTGCTGTGGCCGCATCTGGCGTAACGGTACCGACCTTGGGGTTAGGCATTAAACCGCGAGGGCCCAATATTTGTCCTAATGTACCAACAACCCGCATCGCATCCGGCGTCGCAATCACAACGTCAAAATCAAGCATGCCGCCTTTAATTTCCGTAGCCAAATCATCAAAACCTACAATATCAGCACCCGCCTCTTTTGCAGCATCCGCTTGCGCACCTTGTGCAAACACAGCAACCCTTGTCGTTTTGCCTGTGCCATTTGGCAACACTAGTGCCCCGCGGATTAATTGGTCTGATTTACTAGCATCAATGCCTAAAGTAACTGCCACATCAACCGATTCGTCAAATTTAACTTTTGCACCTTCTTTAACTAAAGCCAACGCTTCTTGCGCTGGATATAATTTGTCACGGTTTACGCTTGTACGCAGCGCATCTATTCTCTTAGCCATATTATTCGCCCTCCACTTCAATACCCATACTGCGCGCACTGCCAGCAATCGTGCGTACTGCAGCATCCATATCAGCTGCCGTTAAATCTGGCATTTTTGCTGTAGCGATTTCTTCCGCTTGCTTACGCGTAATCTTAGCCACCTTATCTGTGTGCGGCGTCGGAGAACCTTTATCAACTTTTGCTGCTTTTTTAAGCAACGTTGATGCTGGTGTTGTCTTCATGATAAAAGTAAAGCTCTTATCAGCAAATGCAGTAATCACAACAGGAATTGGCAAGCCAGGCTCGACGCTTTGTGTCGCAGCGTTAAATGCCTTACAAAATTCCATAATATTTAGACCACGCTGACCTAATGCTGGACCCACTGGCGGGCTCGGGTTGGCCTTGCCTGCAGGGATCTGCAGCTTGATGTAGCCAATGACTTTCTTTGCCATTTTGATACTCCTTATGTAGGTACAAACGCTTTAATTTAATTAAAGCTCCCCATTAATAAAAACTTCTATACTTCTTTTTCTATTTGACCGAAATCTAGCTCCACGGGTGTTGCTCGCCCGAAAATAGAGACTGATACGCGTAATTTACTTTTCTCGTAATTAACTTCTTCAACACTACCTGAAAAGTCTTTAAACGGACCATCAATGACGCGAATAGACTCACCTTTTTCAAAGGTAAGTTTTTGCGTCGGATTTGATTTACTATCATCCATACGCTGTAAAATAATATCTACTTCTTTATCTTTAATTGGTGTAGGTTTTTGTGCAGTACCACCAATAAAAGCCATGACTCTTGGCGTGCTCTTAATTAAATGCCAACTAGCATCTGACATATCCATTTGCACCAACACATAACCAGGATACAACCTACGCTCAGAAATCTTTTTCTGCCCAGATTTCATCTCAACAACTTCTTCAACAGGCACTAAAATTTCACCGAACTGATCTTTAACTTCAGATCGTGAAATACGTTCCTCTATAGCAGCTTTTACTGATTTTTCCATCCCTGAGAAAGCCTGAACGGCATACCAATGCATACTCATCAATCACCTCGCCCTAGTAGCAACTTAATCATATGAGAAAAACCGATATCTATAACCGCTAAAAATGCAGCGACGATCAATACAAGCACAAAAACGATAATGGTCGTTTGTATTGTTTCTTTTCGTGTAGGCCAAACAACAAGCTTAGCTTCATTTATAGAGTCCCCCATGTAGGCAATCGCCGTCTGGCCGACAGCACTTGTTCTAAACACAAGCACAGCAGCTATTAGGCCTGCCAACACAGCAAGAATACGTAACACCAAAGCCTTATCAGCTAAAAGATAAAAGCCAGCAATGCCTGCTGCAACAAGCAGCACGGACAAAACTAGCTTGACTTTATCTATCATAGTTTTTCACTTAACTTTCTACGGCAACTCAACCATTGAGTTGCACCATTTTTACTACACCATATTTGGCAGGCCAAGAGGGCTTCGAACCCCCAACCCTCGGTTTTGGAGACCGATACTCTACCAGTTGAGCTATTGGCCTGTAACTGCTACAAAACTTTCAAAATTAAGAGCCACACCGAAATCACGCAGCCCTTAACTCAAACAACTATTCTACAATCTTAGCGACGACACCAGCACCAACCGTACGACCACCTTCACGAATCGCAAAGCGTAAGCCTTCTTCCATCGCAATCGGTGCAATCAATTC